>Ga0307946_1000272_pt1 | contig 31145 bp, 29 predicted proteins | sample OrgLakmetagen230_FD_203153 | JGI IMG/M metagenome (GOLD analysis project Ga0307946, IMG submission 203153) | Saline water microbial communities from Organic Lake, Antarctica - #230 | ecosystem: Environmental > Aquatic > Non-marine Saline and Alkaline > Saline | place: Antarctica: Organic Lake...
GTAATCAGTAGTATTTATAATAGCGCTGCTGTTGTTGGTTTTGAATTCGCGATTGTTTGTGAGCCTGATTCGTGTCTAAATAATTCTCGGGTCGTTCAGAGCCCCTTCATGATGCATATGACTCAGTTCATACAGGAGACGTTTGTGAATCACCCCACCTTTGATCCTACCTACCCCAGAGATCTCATCGGCTATGGTGCCCATCCGCCCCAAGCAAGATGGCCTGGTGGCGCCCGAATAGCAGTGCAGTTTGTTATTAACTATGAAGAAGGTGGCGAAAATTGTGTGTTGCACGGTGATGCACAGTCAGAGCGGTTTTTATCGGAAATTGTGGGTGCGGAATCTTATCCGGACCGGCACTTGAGTATGGAAAGTTTATACGAGTATGGCAGTCGAGCCGGTTTCTGGCGGTTGCATCGCCTGTTCACTGAGCGCAATGTGCCGGTGACCGTTTTTGCTGTGGCGATGGCAATGCAACGCAACCCGGATGCTGTCGACGCTATGCTCAGGGCTGACTGGGAAATTGCTTCCCACGGCTATCGTTGGATTCCGTATCAGCAGGTTCCGGAGGCGGTTGAACGTGATCACCTAGAGCGAGCACTGGATATCCATCGGGCTATGACTGGGTCAATCCCGGCTGGGTGGTATCTGGGCCGAACCTCTCCCAATACATTAAAACTGATCGCTGAACAGGATGACATTCTCTATTGTGCCGACAGCTATGCCGATGATTTACCCTACTACGATTTGAACTACAGCAGGCCGCTGTTAATGGTGCCATATACTCTGGATACCAATGATATGCGCTTTGCCACACCCCAGGGCTTTAACAGTGGCGATCAGTTTTTCAACTATGTGCGCGATGCTTTTGACGTATTGTACGAAGAAGGAGAGGTCGCGCCGAAAATGTTGAGCATTGGTTTGCATTGCAGGCTAGTGGGTCGCCCGGCTCGTCTTGCTGCATTAAGGCGTTTTGTCGATCACGTTTTGGCTCATGACCGTGTTTGGGTGACCACCCGTGAAGCCATTGCCCGGCATTGGCTGACAGAGCATCCGCTGACTTGATATCAAAAAAAAGCCGACGCGGGGTCGGCTTTTTTGGTGCTCTTACTTTTAGACTGTTTCCAGGGCTTATGGTCATAAGCCCTGTCAAATCAGTCAGTCATTAAACCGAGTAGTACATGTCGAATTCGACCGGATGAGTCGTCATGTCCAGGGTCACGATGTCTTCACGTTTCAGCGCTATGTAGGCATCAATCATGTCGTCATCGAACACACCACCGGCTTTCAGGAATTCACGATCCTGATCCAGTGCATCCAGTGCCTGACCCAGGCTGCTGCACACAGTCGGATAATCGTTCTGTTCTTCCGGCGGCAGGTCATACAGATCCTTGTCGGCAGAGTCGCCAGGGTGCATCTTGTTTTTGATGCCGTCCAGGCCAGCCATCAGGAAGGCCGAGAACATCAGGTACGGGTTCGCTGTTGGGTCCCCGAAACGAACTTCAATACGCTTGGCCTTCGGTGAAGAAACGTAAGGCAGGCGGATAGAAGCAGAGCGGTTGCGAGCAGAGTAAGCCAGCATCACGGGTGCTTCGAAACCGGGAACCAGGCGCTTGTACGAGTTAGTAGAAGCGTTGGCAAAAGCGTTCAGTGCGCGGGCGTGCTTGATGATACCACCGATGTAGAAAAGGGCGGTTTCGCTCATGCCTGCGTACTCGTCACCGGCAAACTGGTTTACGCCGTCTTTGGAGAAAGACATGTGCACGTGCATACCGCTGCCGTTATCGCCTACGAGCGGCTTAGGCATGAAGGTCGCCGTCTTGCCATAGGCGTGAGCAACGTTTTGCACACAGTATTTCAGGATTTGTACTTCGTCTGCTTTCTTGGTCAGGGTATTGGCGCCAACACCAATTTCGCACTGACCCGCCGTACCCACTTCGTGGTGGTGTACTTCGATTACCAGTCCCATGCTTTCCATGGCGTCGCACATGGCGGCACGCAGGTCATGCAGACTGTCGACCGGAGGTACCGGGAAATAGCCGCCTTTAACTTTTGGGCGGTGACCCATGTTGCCGTCTTCGAATACACGCTCGGAGGACCAGGCGGCTTCTTCAGAGTCAATTTTGTAGAAAGAGCCGGAGATGTTAGCGCCCCATTTTACGTCGTCAAACACGAAGAACTCGGGTTCCGGACCAAATAGAGCCGTATCACCCAGACCAGTGGAAGCCAGGTAGGCTTCAGCGCGCTTGGCTACGGAACGTGGATCCCGGTTATAGCCTTCGCCGGTTGATGGCTCAACGATGTCGCACCGGACAATGATAGTAGCATCTTCAGTGAACGGGTCGATAACGGATGCTGAATCATCAGGCAATAGAATCATGTCGGATTCGTTGATGCCTTTCCAGCCAGAGATGGAAGAACCATCAAACATCTTGCCTTCGGTGAAGAAGGAGTCGTTCACTTCCGAAGCCGGAATGGTGACGTGTTGCTCTTTGCCTTTGCTATCCGAGAAACGCAGGTCTACCCAGCGTGCTTCGGACTCTGCAATCAGTTTCAAAGTATGATCTGCCATGGTACGTCTCCAGGTTGAACGGCCATTGGGCCGATGAGCTTTTATTCAGTTATTCAATGTGACAATGTCAGGGTGGTAGTGACTGCTGACGCTGCGCGAGCAACGTCAGCAGTCACTACCACCGGATTGATGCCAGAGCACCTATTAGCTCTTGTAGCTATTGCTGCAAAGCCGCATGAAGCTGAGCACTAACTGTGTGCACTGTTCTAGCAAGCCCTGTGCCAGCCCCAAATAGCCGGAAAGAATCAGGGTTTCCAGCCAGGTAACCCTTCGGTCTGAGCAAACAAGTGCTTCATTATGAAGCATGTATTCAGGCTTTGCACCGTTCGATGGCACTAATTTGGTGCGCCCGATGTCGGTCGTGACGGAAAACAGGGCGAATTAGAGCCATTGATGCCTCGGCGACTATGGTCGCTGATTTCGCCGGAACGTTCGAAATGTCGGACCACATGTCCCGGTAGCGGGCGGTAGAAATTCTGCGAATTTCAACAGCCTGTTAGGGCAGGTTGAGCCGTAAGTTTTCACCTCTGAACGTCGCAGTCAGCTCCCCGATTGTTTGGCCAGAGCTTCTATCCAGCCGCGCAGTACCCTGGCAGTGATGTCAACATCTTCGGCAGTGACTGCTTCGTCCGGGTGGTGGCTGATGCCTTTTTCGCAGCGCATGAACAACATGGCGACAGGGCAAAGAACGGCCATGGCCATGGCGTCGTGGCCGGCACCGCTGACCAGGTAACGGGGGTGAATGCCTTGCGCTTCGATAGCGCTGGCAAGTGCGAGTTGCAAGTGATCTGCGCAACTGACGGCGGGTGCGGCGTGAGTTTCCTGCCATTGCATGCTGATACCGCGTTCGTGGCAAGCAACCCGCGCGGTGTCCCAGATCATGGTCAGGGCTGCGTCGCGTTCAGTGTCCTGCTCGCTGCGTATATCCAGGCTAAAAGTGGCCTGACCAGCAATGACATTGACTGCCCCGGGCCTCGCTTCCATCCGACCGACTGTGGCCGCAACACCATGTTCCCGGGCAACTCGCTCAACGATCAGGGTGATTTCGGCCGCCGCAGCCAGGGCATCCTGGCGCAGGTGCATCGGTACGGTGCCAGCGTGACCCGCCATCCCGGTCAGCTCGATGTTGAAGCGTCGTGCCCCGGCGATAGCGGTGACGATGCCGACCGGCAGATCTTCGGATTCCAGAACCGGACCCTGTTCGATATGCATTTCGAGAAATGCGACAGGAGGTGTTTCGGTTCTGGCCGCTGCGCTGACATCGGTATAGTTCAAGTCAAAGGCAGCAAAGGCCTCGGGCAGGGTTTGGCCGTTGGCGTCCGTCAGGGTTGCCCAGTTAGAATCCCAGGTTCCGGCGACCGCCCGGCTGCCGAGCAGGGTAGCCCCAAAGCGCGTGCCTTCTTCATCACCGAAGCCGACCAGGTCGAGATGGAATGGCAGTGAAATCTGGTCGGTTTTAAGTGATTCGATAACCAGCAGGGGAAGCACCACGCCTAAAATGCCGTCATAAATGCCGCCGTTCGGCACGGTGTCGAGGTGTGAGCCAAGCACAACAACGGATGCATCCGGGTTGTCTGCGGCCAGTCGGCCCCATTGGTTACCCGCCTGATCCTGCCAGGTCTGCAGACCGATTGCCTGCATCCAGTTGGCAACGGTGTCATTGGCCAGGCGATGCTCGCGCGTTAGATAGCGCCGATCCATCAGGCCAGGGGTTTGAGTCAGCTTGGCCAGCTCATCGCACCACAATAGTGCGCGTTTACCCAAAGTACTCATTGTATCTGTCCTTGTTCTGCGTTTAGATAAACCGCATAGGCTGCATCTGTTGCAGCGCCGGCCGGCAACGAGTGGCCTGCTCGGCGCAGAGTATTCTCCAGTGCGGCGAGGGTCCCGAGTACAGCGTCTCTGCGGGCATTGTAGCCCATGGTGCCCAGGCGCCAGACTTTGCCCTTGAGCGGTCCAAAGCTGGTGCCGATCTCGATGTTGTAATCGTTAAGCAATGTGCTGCGCACTGCTTCGCCATCGACGTTGTCAGGAATATAAACGGCACAGACGTTGTTCATTTTGTGGCGTAGATCACCGAACGGTGTCAGGTTCATCGCAATCAGCCCGGCCAACATGGCATCGCCCTGGACTTTATGCCGGTCGATACTGACCTGGAGTCCTTCTTCCAACAACAATTGTCCGCACTCGCGAGCACAGTACAGCATGCTGGTGGCTTCAGTATGATGATTGAGACGTTTCTCGCCCCAGTAATCAAGAAGCATCGGTAAGTCAAAATAGTTGGAGCGGATGCGTGTGCCGGGTGCATCGGTGTCGTCTTCGGTACGAATTCCGGCTTCAATGTGGTGCCGTCGGCGAATGGTTTTCACGAAACGGTCACTCACTGTAATCGGTGCGATGCCGGACGGGCCACCCAGACATTTCTGTAAGCCTACTGAAACCGCATCAAGCCCCCAGTCGTCCACTTTCAGCGGGTTGCCGCCGATTGAGGCGGTGGCATCACAGTAAAACAGCGTGTCGTATTGGCGGCACAGAGAGCCGAGTTCCTCCAGCGGCTGCAGCATGGTGGTCGAGGTATCACCCTGGACCGTGGCCAGTAATTTGGGTCGGATGCGTGCCAGCGCCTCCGCTATAATCTGCGGCTCAAAAACTTCGCCCCAGGGTACCTCCAGGGTATGCACTTCTGCCCCGGCCCGCTCGGCAATTTCGGTCAATAGATGTCCAAAACGACCGAATATGGGAACCAGAACTTTGTCACCCGGTTCAATTACCGAGACCATGACCGCTTCAATGCCAGCCCGGGCTGTGCCGTCGACCATCAGAGTCCACTGGTTTTCGGTTTGAAATACCTGCCGGTACAAAGCCATTACATCGTTCATGTAACCTGTCATAACCGGATCATACTGGCCGATTAATTGAGTCGATAAGGCACTGAGCACCCGTGGATAAGCATTGATTGGACCGGGACCCATTAATAGCCGGGGCGGCGGAGACAGTCGGGAGTGGGCTGTTGAGGTCATCTTGATGACTCCAGAAATGATCGATCATTATAATGTAACAAATGTTTCGCAAGTTAAAAACAGAAACAAATGTTTCTAATTGCATGTGTTAAATCATGTTTTTAGGTATCGGAGATGGCTGGCGTTCACGGCTCCAGCTCTTCCAGATTCCGATACTGCCGTTCAATTAGCTCGATACGCTGGCGAGTGGCGGTTGGAAAATGATGCATCATGCCGTTAGACGCGTGGGCTATCCAGCTGACGGGTGCAGCGTAGCTGGCGAAAGGTCCCTGGCTTTCTATCGGTAGCTGTATTTGCGCAAACAGGTTCGAGTAGACAGGAAAGCCCGGTTCGGTAATGAGCACAATATTGGCCGGACTGTCAGACAGTGTTTTTAGCAACTTTTGAAAGCCCTGATAACGCCGGCGAAAACCAAACAAGACCACGACATCCTCCGTCTGAAGGACTGCAATGTGTTCGGACAGAGACTGGCCTGGCTGTGGTACCAGTAACGTATTTTCCCGTAATTGAGCCCACTGGGTATGGGCATGCAACGCCAGTGGGTAATTGTTCCGCATACCGATGCAGTAGAGGGTTCGGGCGTTGAACAGCAGATCGATGATGTCGGCACTGTGTTGCAGGCTGGCTTCGCAGAGCCAGCCTGCAAGATTGCTGGTTTCCTGCTGAACATGTTGATACAGGTCGTCAGCCTGGATTATTTGCCGCGCCAGTGGACTGCCGGGATTAGGCTGCTGGCGCATAGCCTCGCGGGCGGTGTTGAAGTTGGTGTATCCGAGTCGACGAAACAAACGGCTGACAGTGGCCTTGCTGACGTTATGAATCTGGCTCAGCTCGGTCAGAGAATAGGTAGCCGCAAGACGTGCCTGTGATGCTACGAATTGCGCGACACGGCGTTCGGCGGCGGGCAGTTCGTGCCAATGATGCTGGATGTGCTCAGCGAGCGAGTCAGGTTCTGTCACAGGCCTTTTACTGACGATAAAAATAGCATTGAAACATGCGTTTCAATCAGGTGCCAGTTTCATTGGCTATGCCATGAGTCGGCGGTGACTATTGATCGGATACTTCCATCCGGTTTTTGCCGGTGGTTTTGGCGATGTACATGGCCTGGTCGGCGGCCTGGTAGAGTGTGCTGAAGTCATCGCCTTGTTCGGGATAGAGAGCAACGCCCAGAGAGCAGCTGCAGTGCACTTTGCTGCCCTCCCATTCGGTCGGTTTCTGCAGTTGCTCATGCACTTTACCAGCTACCAATGAGGCTTCTTCGGCATCGTCCAGGGCAGCGAGAATAATGAACTCGTCCCCCCCAAGCCTGGCAACAGTGTCACTTTGGCGAACCGTTTGCATGAGACGGCTGGCAATGGCGCGCAGCAGGGCATCACCTGCCGGATGGCCGTGTCGATCGTTAATGTCCTTGAAATCATCCAGATCAATAACGATTACAGCGACCCGGCCATTGCTGCGATTAGCCTGGAAGTTGAGCTGGCGAAATCGGTCTTCAAGCAGCAGACGGTTTGGCAATTGAGTTAAAGAGTCATGGAATGCCATGCGCTGAAACTCGTCCCGGTCCTGCTCCAGAGTTTGCTGGCGATTTTTGAACTCCGTAATGTCCTGAACTGCACCCACGACATAGGTGCCACCCTGGCTATCGATAGCTGGCTGGGCTGTAATTCGCAGCCAGCGAGGTGGTTCGAAGCCGTCAAGCGGGATTTCAAGATCGGAGACGAGGCCACCCTTCAGTGTTTTACCGATTTGTTTGAACAGTTGTTTTTGAGTCTCGTCACTGAACAGCTTTTGAAAGTTCGTTACGCTGGTGTTAAATGTACGGGGTATTGCCAGAATGCGAAAAGACTCATCGGTCAGGGTGAACCTGTTGGTCTCGGCACTGTACTCCCAACCGCCAACCCGGGCCATGCGATTGGTTTGCTGGAGCATGTTCTGGCTGTGTTCCAGTTCGTTCAAGACCTGCTTGTACGTCCGGATATCCCGAATAATGACCCAAATACCGGATATGTTGCCGTCTTTGTCCCTAACGGCCGTTGCTCTGATTGACACCGGGATAGAGGCGCCATCCTTATTCTTGATTTCTTTTTCAAAAATATCTGAATAGCCACGTTCCTCGACCTGATGGGCGAGTTCAGCATCGACGTCTTCCCAGCCAGGAGGCGTCATATCATTAAAGGTGAGCTGACTGAGCTCGCTTTGTGTATAGCCGGTCATGATCAAATAGGCATTATTGGCAAATTGCAGTTGGTGGTCGGGTGACCACAAACCAATGGCATCCATGCTGGTCCGAAACAGTGAGCGAAATCGTCGTTCGCTGTTGGCCAGGCTTTCGATTAGTTGGTTGCGCATAGAGACATCGCGACCGACCGACCAGATGCCGAATGGTTGCCCATGCTCGTCTCTTACCAGCGTTAACCGTACTGACATATGAACAGGGCTTCCGTCCCTGCTCACAAAGCGCTTGTCATATACGTCGCTGACATTGTTCTTTAGCAATTGTTCGCGTACCTGGCCTTCCTCTAGATCAACAAAATCATCCGGAGTGAACTCACGGTAGTTGTGGCCGACCACCTCTATAATGTCCCGATCCAGCATAGCCAGAAAGGCTGGGTTGGCCAGTTGGATAGTGCCATCAAGCAGACTGTAGGCGATGCAATCCTGACTGCTATCGAACAGGGTATTCAATTGAAGTCTGGGTTCTCGGATATCAGTCGCCAGAAGCAGACTGATCCAGAAATACTGACCAAGTGGTGTGTTAATTGGCTGGAAGGTTGCTTTTACTGGTGTTGGCTGACCGTCGAGAAACAGCGACAGGTTAAAAACAGAACGATTCGTCAGGCGTTGAAGGTACGAGGGCGTAATGTCTGGTAGCCAGTCACCCAAGGACGAATGTGTCAGGCTGTGTTGACCCATGGAAAGCCAGGACATCATGGCCTGATTGGCTTTTAGAACACGGCCCTGATCGTCACAGAGCCATTGAGCGGTACTGCTTTGCTCGAAAGCGGAGGCCAGAAACGACGCTAACCCGTCCTGTTCCAAAGAATTCCCTCATCGTCATGAACCGTATACAAGTGACGAACAATACAAGAGATGGGCGTTGATCACCAGCGCTTGCGGCCTCACAAAATTCGGTCTGGCCCGCTTTTAGCTGATGAATCCGGGCCGGATGCGGAGGCCGTTTCTGCCAAATCAGTTTGTGGCAGGTTGTTCAGCGGACTCTTCCTTGCCTTTTTTGTTTTGTAGATAAAGCGCATCGAAATTGACAGGAGCCAGCATCAACGCGGGAAAACTGCCCTTGGTGACCGCTGTATCGACGGCTTCGCGTGCGTAGGGAAACAAAACAGACGGGCAGTAAGCACCAATCATTTGATCGCGTGTTTCATCAGGGAAACCGGACACTGTAAATACGCCAGCCTGCTGAACTTCCGTTAAAAAGGCAGTTTGTTCGCCAATTTTGGCTTCAACTGTAATGATCAGGACGACTTCAACCACATTGTCATCGAGCGGGCGGGTGCGGGTGTTCAGGTCAAGTTTGATCTGTGGCTTCCATTCTTCACGAAAAATGGCAGGCGCATTGGGTGACTCGAAAGATACGTCGCGCGTGTAAATACGTTGAATTGCAAACTGCGGTTTTTGTTGTTCAGTCATAGGGACTCCAAAAAATCCGTTTTTGTGTGTTTGGTTTTGATTGAGGGCGCAGTAGGCTCTCAGTTAGCTATTAATCATTATTGATCAGGCCTGATCTTCCTCTTCTAACAGAGTATCAAGCTGGCCGGATCGATCCAGTGCGTAGAGTTCGTCGCATCCGCCAATGTGCTGCGTGCCGACCCAGATTTGGGGAACGGTATGTTGGCCACTGAGCTGCATCATCTCTTGGCGCAATTGCGGCTGGCCATCGACTTTAATTTCATTATAAGCGCTCCGCTTGTGGTCAAGTAGTTGCTTGGCACGCACGCAGAACGGGCACCAGGCGGTGGTATATAATGTTACAGATGCAGTGGACATGGTCAGATCGCTCCAAATCAGGACTTAACCAGCGGCATGCTGCTGTTTTGCCATTCCATGATGCCGCCACGTAGTTTATGCATTTTAGTAAAACCGGCTTTGGCGAGTAGGGCACCACTGGCGCCCGACGACGTACCGGATTTGCACACCACGATGATTGGGGTGTCTTTGTAGGCTTCAAGTTCGGACATTCGGCGCTCTACATCGCGTGCCGGTATATTGATGGCATTGGGCAGGTGTCCTTTGCGAAAGTCCTCTTTTGCGCGGACATCCAGCACTTTTGCATCCTGACTGTTGATCAGTAAAGTGGCCTGTTGCGGCGACACTGCGGCGCCTCCCTTACTGCCTTCAGTTATAATCAGCAAGACCAGGAGGGCCACCCAGATGGATGCCAGGATCCAGTGATTGATAACGAATTCGAATATTTGCTCCAACATGATTCGGGCTCTGCAAGTCGATGAAAAAGTGAGCGCAGCAGTATACACCAGCGCCGGGCCATGCCCATAGATGTAGCCAGTTTTTTCACAACCGTTCACTATTTGCACAATTGGCCAAAACGGCTCGCCAGATGGCGGGTGAGCCAGTACACTGATAAAAGTGTAATTTTCCTACATTTTGACTTGGAGGTTGAACCATGGCACCTGCTAAACCGGCCGTCCTGTTGATCCTTGATGGGTTCGGGTACAGTGAAACATCTGCATCCAACGCGATTGAAAAGGCCAATACGCCAAACTGGAACCGTCTGTGGAATGACTATCCCCATAGTCTGATTCACACGTCTGGGATGGACGTAGGCCTGCCCGACGGCCAAATGGGAAACTCTGAAGTTGGACATATGAACTTGGGCAGTGGCCGGATCGTCTATCAGCAATTGACACGGGTGACCAAGGCGATCGAAGACGGTGATTTTTTCGAAAACCCGGCGCTGACCAATGCCGTCGACATGGCTGTCGAGAAAGGCAGTGCGGTCCATTTGTTGGGGCTGCTGTCCCCAGGTGGTGTTCATTCTCATGAGGACCATTTTCACGCCATGGTCGATCTGGCGGTCAATCGGGGTGCCCGGAAAGTATACGTTCACGCCTTTCTGGACGGACGGGATACACCGCCACGTTCAGCGCTGGCTTCGATCGAAGCGCTGGAAAGCAAGCTTCAGAAGCTGGGCGTCGGCGGTATTGTATCGATGATAGGCCGGTATTACGCCATGGATCGAGACAACCGCTGGGAGCGGGTCCAGGCCGCCTATGACCTGCTAACCAAGGGCAGTGCGGATATAGTCGCGTCGACGCCCATGGACGCACTTGGCGCGGCCTACGAGCAGGATAAAGACGATGAATTTGTGCCAGCCACGTCAATACGTGCTGATAACAGCCAAGCTGTTACGTTGCAGGATGGCGATGTCGCAATATTCATGAATTTCCGGCCTGACCGAGCTCGAGAGCTGACCCGGGCCTTCACGGACGACCATCTGGACAGCACGCTGGACCGGTCAGTTCGACCCGCGTTAGCAACTTTTACGACACTCACGGAATACGCGTCCAACATCGGCGCACCCGTAGCCTATGCGCCCGAGAATCTGGTGAATACGCTGGGCGAGGTGATGGAGCAACAGGGTAAAAACCAGTTGCGCATAGCTGAGACCGAGAAATATGCGCACGTTAGTTTCTTTTTCAGTGGCGGACGTGAAGATGAGTATAAAGGCGAAGATCGGATTCTTGTGCCATCCCCGAAGGTCGCGACCTACGACTTGCAGCCTGAAATGAGCGCCCCGGAAGTGACTGATAAACTGGTTCAAGCGATTGAGTCGGGAAAGTATGATCTGGTGATTTGCAATTATGCCAATGGTGATATGGTGGGCCATACCGGCAAGATGGATGCTGCCATAAAGGCGGTCGAGGCACTGGATGTGGCTTTGGAGCGAGTCACCGCCGCCACATTGAAAGCCGGTGGCGAGTGCTTGATCACGGCCGATCATGGCAATGTCGAGTTAATGGTTAACCCTGAAACCAGTGGTGCAGTAACCAGCCATACTGTTTTTCCGGTACCCCTGGTCTATGTAAGTGGTCAAACAGGGGGCGTCAGCTTGAAAGAAGGACGCCTGGCTGATATTGCGCCCACCCTGCTGACCATGATGCAGCTCGATGTACCGGCTGAAATGACCGGAACCAACCTGATTCAACGCTAAATCAGCCTGTTGAAAAAGGCGTAAAGAGAACGAAATATGCGAGCCGCAGTCGCGGCTCTGCTTTCAACACGACATCGCTTGCGGTAGCCTGCGTTTGTTCAAAGCCTCGTTACCCGAGTTTATTCCAATCTGAATGAGTTTTTCTAATCTGTGCTTCATCTTGCCGCGTTGCGTTACCTCCTTGCCGGGCTAGTATTCAGTAGCATGGTCAGCGCAGTTTGCGCTGAGGACAATCTGACGCTACGGGAGCGTGATCTGGAGCGGTTGCAGTCCGAAATACAAGCATTGCAGGGACAGTTGAAACGCAATCAGGCAGAGGTTTCGGAACAGCGTCAGGCGCTGGAGGAAACAGAGCGGCGTTTGGGGCAGTTGAATCGAGAGTTGAACGAACTGGCTCAGCGACTCAGTCAGGCACAGGGTCGTAGGACGGCACTTCAAGCTGAGCAGGTGCAACTGGAACAGCGATTGGACCAGCAGCGAGAGAATATGGGTGACATTTTGCGCCTCGCATACAAGCAAAATAATCAGCCATTGATCAAGCTGTTGTTGTCGGGTGACCGACCTGAGGCGCTGGCCCGGCAGATGCAGTATTTTGCCATTCTAAACCGACAGCAAAATGATCAATTGCAACTCTGGATTGAGCAGTCAAATCGCCTGAGTCGGGTGATTGCAGAGCAAACCCAGCTAACTGAACAGCTCAATACAGACCGTAAACGGCTGGCGCAGGCTCAGGCCGATGCAGCCGCACAAAAAAATAGGCGCACGCAGATACTCGCCAATCTGCGGGCAGAAGGCGCTGAAACCGAGCAATCACTGGAGCGCACTGTGCAAGAGCAGGCGCAGCTAACTGCACTGATCGAACGGATGCAGGAAGAATTGTCGGAGTTAAATTTTAATTTTCCGGCCGATATTGATATGACGGAGGCGCGTGGCCGCTTGCCTTGGCCGTTACGAGAAGGAACACTAAGGGCACGCTACGGCGCTTCCCAGGGCGATTCCCGATTGAACTGGCAAGGCTGGTGGCTTACTGCCGATACCGGGACCGATGTCCGGGCTGTGCATCATGGCCGTGTGGTGTTTTCCGACTGGCTAAACGGCTTTGGGCTATTGGTCATTCTCGATCACGGCGATGGTCTGATGACATTGTATGGTCGGAATCAGACTCTGTTGCGTACCGTAGGTGAGTGGGTAAACGCTGGCGATGTGCTGGCAGAAGTAGGTACGTCTGGCGGGTTTGACGAAGCCGGGCTGTACTTTGAAGTGCGTCGTAATGGTCGACCGGAAAATCCAGCCAATTGGCTGGAAAAACGCTAGACTAAGGTAAAATTGAATAATCCAAGATGACGCAGCAATCCAAAACAGATGTTAAAGGAACCGTTATGAAGTTGATCCGCAATCCCTGGTTGAGCGCGATTGCCGCCCTGGTCATTGGCGTATCTATCGGTATCGCGAGCAGCGTTCATGCCGAAAGAAGCCAAACAAGCCTGCCGGTGGAAGACGTTCGTATGTTTTCTCAGGTTCTGGAACGCATCAAACAAGCTTACGTCGAGGACATAGACGACAGCGTTTTGATCGAAAATGCGATCGAAGGCATGTTGTCAGGTTTGGACCCCCATTCTGATTACCTGACGCCAGATGATTTTGCTGACTTGCGTGAAAGTACCCGAGGTGAGTTTGGTGGTCTCGGCATTGAAATATCGCTTGATGAAAACGGCTACGTTCAAGTGGTTTCACCGATTGATGATACGCCCGCTTACCGCGCGGGCATGCAGTCGGGTGATCTGATCACCCGGATTGACGACACACCGGTTAAAGGTATGACCATCTCGGAGGCGGTCAATTTGATGCGGGGGGCTCCGGGTACGGATATTCGGCTGACAGTAGCGCGCGAAGGGGAAAGTCAGCCACTGGAAATTGATATCACCCGTGACATTATTCAGGTTACCAGCATCCGTAACCGTATGATTGAACCGGGCGTTGGTTACGTTCGGATCTCCCAGTTTCAGCAGCGTACCGGGCGTGACTTTATTGACGCAATGGCGTCCTTACGTGAACAGAATAACGGACCGTTGGACGGTATGATTCTTGATCTGCGCAACAACCCGGGCGGTGTCTTGCAGGCGTCTGTTGACGTGGTTGACGCACTGATCAGTCAGGGCCTCATTGTGTACACGGAGGGCCGCCTGCCTAACTCCGCCAGCGAGTTTGAAGCTAATTCAGACGATCCGAGTGATGGAGTTAATCTGGTTGTACTGATAAATGGCGGTTCTGCATCGGCGTCTGAAATTGTGGCCGGTGCGATTCAGGACCATAAACGCGGTGTGATCATGGGTACGCGCAGTTTTGGTAAGGGGTCGGTGCAAACCATTCTGCCGCTGAATGACGATCACGCAATCAAGTTAACCACAGCACGTTATTACACACCCAATGGCCGTTCTATTCAGGCTCAGGGTATTGTGCCCGATATTGTAGTCAAGCCCGGAACGCTGACCCAGGAAAACGGCAACCCTTATTACTCGGAAGCCGACCTGGCGGGTCATTTGACCAATGGTAATGGTGAAGACGCCGAAACCTCGGTTAAACCCGCCACCGAAACGCAAGATGAGGAAGCCGAAGACACTCAGACCCGGGCTGACCTGCTGAGTGACTACCAACTCTATCAGGCGGTGATGATGCTCAATGGAATGCGTATTCTGGATGCTTCGCGTTAATACGATGAGGCGCCAGGTTCGATGGCTGAGCCTGTGCGCCCTTGCATTGCTGATAGTAGGAACTGTTACTGCCGAAAGCCGCAGCAAGGTAGCGTTAGTGGTAGACGATCTCGGTAATCAGTGGCAGTCAGGCCTGGCTGTCATCCATACCCCTTTCATAAAAACCGTTGCCATCATGCCGGGCTTGCCTTATACGATCGAACTGGCGGAAGCGTCGCTGGTCGCAGGGAAAACCGTGATCGTTCACGCACCCATGTCCAATGAAAGCGACTTCCCACTAGGACCGCTTGGTTTGAGTCGAACCGATGGCGATCAGCAACTGCTGGCCAATCTATCAATGGGTCTGGACAGTGTTCCCCATGCCGAAGGACTCAGTAATCATATGGGCAGCCGACTGACCCGGGATGCCGAGGCCATGGGCTGGGTAATGGATGAATTGCGGGCGCGAAACCTGTTTTATTTTGACAGTGTGACCGTATCGTCGACTCAGGGTTGGCGAATGGCGGAACGAAAAGGCGTGCCCTGGACGCGCCGTCAGGTGTTTCTGGACCATGAACCGACTCCCGAATTCATAGAGCAGCAGTGGCAGCTGGCATTGAGGTTAGCGCGGGAAACTGGCTCAGTTACCGTTATTTGCCATCCTTATCCTGAAACAATCGCCTTTTTCGACAGTCTTGATCCTGCTGATTACCCGGATATAGAGTGGGTATCGATCAAAGCATTACTGAATCAGCCGGCTCGCCCAGTACCACAATGGCGGCCCCATAGCTTCCCTGAAGGTGCTTATCAAGGTCGGGGTCCGCGTAGCTTATCCTGAATTTTTAACCGGCTCGTTCATGACCAATTCAGTTTGATGTGCGACACTATTACACAGGTTTTACACGATGAACGCTGGCCGGAAGTGGCCAGATAACCTGGAAGAAGCCTGGCTGCTTAGCCGGTGCGCGATCCCACAGTGAAGGAAAGAGCATGAAACAACTTGGTCTGGTGATGATTTGCATGGTGGTACTGGCAGGGTGTGCCACCCTCAGCGAGGAGGAGTGTCTCACCGCCGACTGGTATTCAATAGGTTATGAAGACGGAGCCAATGGTCAGGCAACCACTCGAATCGGATCTCATCGCGAAGCCTGTGCCAAACACGGTGTGACACCTGACCTTAGGGACTATCAGGATGGTCATGATGAAGGGCTGCTTATTTTCTGCACAGCGCGCAACGGTTTTAATCGGGCGCGTACCGGGTATGAGTACAACGGCATTTGCCCGCCTTCACTGGAACCCGAGTTTCTGGATGGTTATGAAGCAGGCCGTCAAATCTATCAGGTAGCCAGTGAAGTCAGTTCCCTGGAGAGTCAGCAGAAAAGCAATGAGTCTGAGCGACAACGTATTGAGCAGCAGTTGCTGGAAAAAGAAGCGTCGCTGTTCGCGTCGGGAACGCCTGAAGAGAATCGCCGGGTTATTTACGAAGAGATTGCGCTGCTAAAAGAACGCCAGGGCGAATTGGGTCAGCAGCGTGATGAGATCATCCGTGATCTGGCTGATGCAGAAGCGCGGCTGCGTGAAGTTCGCAATCGTTACACCTACTTCTGATTCGACAGACACTTCGTTGCGACCTGAATGAGTGGGTTTGACAGTCATTGTCATGTTGATTTTATGCCGGAAGCACTGGCCGCTATGGCCGATGCAGAGGCTTCCGGAATCGGCCACTGGCTTGTGCCGGGCACCGAGCCAAAACAATGGCGGCAAGCCCGGCAACGGTTTGGACAGGACGCACGGGTGCATCTTGGAGCCGGGCATCATCCTTGGTTCTTGCCGGATAGCCCTGCCGATACAGGCCCTCTGGTCCAGTGGTTAGACGAGCAGTCTGACTGCGTTGCGATTGGTGAGATTGGTCTGGATTTTTTCAAACATTCTCGCCGGTCCTGTGCTGCAGAACATCAGGAGGCTTGGTTTTCAGCACAATTGGACCTGGCCTGTGAACGTCAATTGCCGGTTATTATCCATTCGGTCAAGGCACACGATCGTATCCTCCATGGCTTGAACCGTCACTCACAGGTAACGGGTGTTGTTCATGGTTTTGTGGGTCCCTATGTGCAGGCCATGGCTTATATCGATCGGGGTCTTTATCTGGGCGCTGGCAGCGTTGTGTTTCGCTCCGATAAAACTCTGGATGCTTTTTGCCGCATACCGTCAGACCGGATCCTGATTGAGACCGACGCACCCGACCAGAGACATCCATATCCGCACTCTGAAAACGCTCTGCTTGATTGGCATCGGACTCTGGAACGATTGGCTGAACTGCGACAGCTCAGCGCTACTTTTTTGACTGAGCAGGTTCGTCGCAATGCCCGAACACTTTTTGGTTGCTGAGCCCGTCTTCAATTTTCCTAATCAAGAAGCACGAATTCTTTAGATATGACTGACCGTGGGGCTGCCCTACATTGACATCATGTTGTCGTGCTTTGGCAGTCCGACTCAATCACACCCTCTATTCAGGAGTATTTTAGATGAATGTATTATCGCCCCTTGCAATGGTCGCCGGCCGCGTTTTAATTTCCTTTATGTTTATCATGAGTGGTCTGCAGAAAATTGGGGGTCTGGAGGGCACTCAGGGGTATATGGAAATGATGGGCGTGCCCGGCATTTTGATCTATCCCACCATTCTTGTTGAAGTGTTGGGCGGTCTGGCTGTGTTGATCGGCTTTCAGGCGCGCATTGGCGCGCTCTTGTTGGCCGGTTTCTGTATTCTGTCCGGAATCATTTTTCACTTTGACCCTGCTGATCAGATGCAAATGATCGCTTTGTTCAAGAATTTTGCGATTGCCGGTGGCTTCCTGTTCATCGTTGCCAATGGTCCGGGCAAACTGAGCATCGATGGCCGTAAAGGCTAATGTTAAGTTGGATAGATTGAAGGGCGCTGCGGCGCCCTTTTTTTATTGCTTCAGGCTGGATCGGAACAGGGGACTCAATCGTTCGACTGTGTCGGCAACATTAATAGTACGCAAGCGGGTGGTTTTCCTGTTTTTAACAAAGCAGGAAGCCCTATTCAGTAGCCCGTTAGAACCGTCTCGTCAGGGTTACACGTATCCTGCTCGCTCCCCCCTGCCTATTGGCGCATGAAAACTGTACAATACTCGCCCATTTCGCGCAGGCCTGTTGCCTTGCGCCACTGTCGATAGGTTTTCGCTTTGATCTCCACCGCTAACATCACCATGCAATTTGGGGCAAAACCCCTGTTTGAAAATGTTTCTGTCAAATTTGGCAACGGCAACCGCTATGGCCTGATTGGTGCCAATGGCTGCGGCAAGTCGACCTTTATGAAAATCCTGGGCGGTGATCTGGAACCGAGTAATGGTCAGGTCATGCTCGACCCTCATACGCGTCTGGGTAAATTGCGCCAGGATCAGTTTGCCTTTGAACAGCAATCCGTGATCGATACCGTCATCATGGGTCATACCGAACTGTCGCGGGTTAAAGCCGAACGCGAGCGCATCTACTCACTGCCGGAAATGACCGAAGCCGATGGTATGGCCGTGGCTGAGCTGGAAGTCGAATTTGCAGAAATGGATGGCTATACCGCCGATGCCCGGGCCGGAGAGCTGTTACTGGGTCTGGATATCCCGCTTGAGCAACACAATGGGCCAATGAGTGCCCTGGCACCAGGCTGGAAATTACGCGTCTTGCTGGCCCAGGCATTGTTCTCCGATCCCGATGTACTGTTGCTCGACGAACCCACCAACCACCTGGATATCAATACGATCCGCTGGCTGGAAAGCATTCTGATCGCTCGCAACAGTACCATGATTATCATCTCGCACGACCGCCACTTTCTGAACAGCGTGTGCACACATATGGCGGACCTGGACTACGGTGAACTTCGTTTATTCCCGGGTAACTATGATGAATACATGACCGCTGCCACACAGTCGCGCGAGCAGCTGTTGTCGGACAACGCGAAGAAGAAAGCACAGATCGCAGAGTTGCAGACGTTTGTGAGCCGTTTCTCGGCCAACGCTTCCAAAGCCAAGCAGGCAACATCTCGCGCCAAGAAGATCGACAAAATTCAGTTAGCCGAAGTGAAGCCATCCAGCCGGATCAGCCCGTTTATCCGGTTTGATCAGGAGAAAAAGCTGCACCGCCAGGCCGTTACCCTGACCGACCTGACGTTTGGCTACGAGAGCGAAGCACCCCTGTTCAAAAAGCTCAGCGTTAAAGTTGAAGCGGGCGAACGCATTGCCATCATCGGTCCCAACGGTATTGGTAAGACCACCTTGCTCAACGTCATGGCAACCAAGCTGACCCCTCAGGCAGGCGAGGTCAAATGGACGGACAGTGCCGACGTGGGCCACTTCGCCCAGGATCACACTGAAGATTTCGCGCGTGATGCAAATCTTTTCGAATGGATGTCACAGTGGACGACACAGGGTGAGCAAATGGTGCGCGGTGCGCTGGGGCGCATGTTGTTTTCCGGGGACGAAATTGGCAAGTCGGTGAAAGTGATTTCCGGCGGTGAACAGGGTCGCATGCTGTTTGGTAAACTGACCCTGACCAAACCCAACGTCATGTTGTTGGATGAACCGACCAACCACCTTGATATGGAATCCATTGAAGCGCTGAACCTGGGACTGGACAACTATCCGGGTACGCTAATTTTCGTCAGTCATGACCGTGAATTTGTCTCCTCGCTGGCGACACGTATTCTGGATATGCAACCGGCTGGCATTACCGACTTTACCGGTAATTATGAAGAGTACCTGCGTAGTATGGGTGTTCAGTAAAGCAGTATGGGTGTTCAGTAAAGCAGTATGGGTGTTCAGTAAAGCAGCATCGGGTTGAGTCCTGCCTGCGCCGTGCGCCAACTGATATCTTCCCCTCTCTTTTGGGGGACGAATGGTAAAGCGGAGCCGCGGTGCGATCATTGTGGTTTTACTTATCGGTCTGGTGTCGCTGGCGAGTGCTCGCCTTCATTGAGGCTGGTCTGCGGCAACCAGACTGAAATTACTGCCGCCAGGGCGACAAATCCCGCTGATACCCACAAACACATCTGTAGCCCATAAGCCTGATATAACACGCCTGACAGAACGGTGCCGAGCAATCGCCCGGCGGCGTTGGCCATGTAGTAAAAACCAACATCGAGTGACACACCATCGGCATCGGCAAAGCTGACGATCAGATAGCTGTGCAGCGATGAATTAACGGCAAATAGAACCCCGAACACCAGTAATCCGCCAACCAGAATTGTGGTCACGTTTTCCATGGTCATCAGGCCAATAGCAATGCCCGCTGGAATGACAGCGAGCCCCAGTGCCCAGGAAATAACCGCGTTTCGACCGGGCACTCGCCCTGAGCGCCCGCCGGTCAGTCGGGGTGCCTGCGATTGAACCATGCCGTAGCCGATAACCCACAACGCCATGAAACCGCCGACCTGCAGGGGTGGCCAGCCGAGTATCTGGCTGAGAAAAACCGGCAGTGCGACGACAAACCATACATCGCGGGCGCCGAACAGGAACAACCGGGCTGCCGACAATGTATTGATCGCCGGGCTTTTGGAAAACAGACGGCTGAACCTGGGCTTGTTTTTGGCTCTACCCAGATCCTGGCTCAACAGGCGTAAACTTAAAACAAACACCAGCGCCAGCGCTAAAGCCATGGCACCGGCCGCACCGCGAAAACCGATCCAGGCAAGGAGAGCACCACCCATAAAAAAGCCGACGCCTTTCAGGGCATTTTTGGAACCGGTGAGTAGCGCAACCCAATGGTAGAGGCGACCTTGCTGATTACCTGGTACCAGCAGTTTGATTGAGCTTTTGGCGCTCATCTTGTTCAGGTCTTTGGCAATGCCGGACAGCGCCTGGGCAGCCATTACCCAGGGCACGGCCAACCAGACCGCCGGCACCAGCAGCATGGACAGCGCAATGATCTGGCAGGCAAGACCCAGGTTCATGGTTTTATTCAACCCGAGCCTGGCACCCAGCCAGCCACCGACCAGGTTGGTGACAATGCCGAAAAATTCGTAAAACAAAAATAGCAGCGCGATCTGCAGTGGCGAGTAACCGAGGCTATGGAAGTGCAGCACTACCAGCATGCGCAATGCGCCGTCAGTTAGCGTAAACCCCCAGTAATTACCAGTGACGACCAGGTATTGTCGGACATCGGCGGAGATATCGCGCAGATGGATCATTGGTCGCTGAGTCCTACCATACGGGCCAGTTCTGCGGTGCGGTTGGCGTAACCCCACTCATTGTCGTACCAGGCATAAAGTTTCACCTGGGTGTGGTTAATGACCAGGGTCGACAGCGCGTCGATGATGCTGGAGCGAGGATCGGTTTTATAGTCGACTGACACCAGCGGGCGTTCTTCAAAACCGAGTATGTCTTTGAGTTTGCCGGCTGCTGCTTCTTTCAACAGGGCGTTGACTTCTTCGGCTGTGGTAGCGCGTTCAACTTCAAACACACAATCGGTCAATGAGGCATTAGCCAGTGGCACGCGAACAGCATGACCGTTCAGGCGTCCCTTGAGTTCCGGGAAAATTTCTATGATGGCCGTTGCCGAACCGGTAGTCGTCAGAATCAGGCTGCTGCCGCAGGCGCGCGCGCGGCGTAAATCCTTGTGCGGTGTGTCAAGAATGCTCTGGGTGTTGGTCAGGTCGTGAATAGTGGTTATGGAACCGTGGCGAATACCGAGTTTCTGGTGAATCACTTTAACCACTGGAGCCAGGCAGTTGGTGGTGCAGGACGCTGCAGTCACAATGCGATGCCTGGTGGCATCATAGCGGTCGTCATTGACCCCGATGACGATATTGAGCACGTCGGGGTGCTTCACCGGGGCCGTCACCACAACACGGCCGACGCCCTGTTCAAGATAGCCATTCAGCAACGCCACATCGCGCATCTTACCCGAGGCTTCAATGACAACATCGCAGTCGGACCAGTCGGTATTTTTAATGGTCTTACTCTGGCTAACGGCAATGCACTGCGCACCGATGTATAGGGTGTCGCCGTCAGACGTCGCATTATGTTTCCAGATACCATGCACAGAATCAAAATTCAGCAGGTGGGCATGTGTGGCAGCGTCTCCCGCCGGGTCGTTGATCTTCACGAATTCGACGTCCGGCCAGTCAAAGGCAGCGCGCAATGCAAGGCGTCCGATGCGGCCAAAGCCATTGATGCCAATTTTCAGAGTCATGCTGTAGCTCCGCAGTTAAAAGAGAATTCGTTAAATCAGGAAGAAGCGCGCCGATCCATATAGGGTTGGGTGCGGTTGGCGCAGCCACCAGGCTCCGATAAAGCCAATGATAGAGATACCATATGTCTGGAGTGTTAACGGAATGGCGATCATGCCGAACCCAAAGCGTTCAAAGGTTCCCATTATTTATGTCCTGCTGTTTTTGTTGCAGAGGTTGCCGGTCAGTTGGTCGACAGTTTTCGGGTCGGTCACCCATGGCCTGCAAACGTCGGATCTCGTCGTTTATCCACTCGGTATTGGCGGCGAGCGTTTCATCCAGCACCGTCAAACACCAGTCAGGTATATCTGGGCTTATTGAATAAAAGACCCACTGGCCGCTGCGCCTGTCCTGCAGCAAACCCGCAGTGCGCAATTGCGCCAGATGGCGCGAAATTTTTGGTTGGCTTTCCTGCAAGGCTTCGGTCAGCTCACATACGCAGAGTTCCTGCTGGCTGTGTATAAGCAGCAGGGAGCGCAACCGGGTGTCTTCTGCCAGGTTCTTGTAGAATGCCAGGGGTGTCAGGCTTTGCTGTCGACGGTCGCTGAAGGGTTTGCCCTGAATCAACAGAAACATGCTGATGCGTTCGCTCAGTTCATTCAGTGTGGTTTCGAATGGGCGCAGCCCGGCCCGGGTGACCGGGTCTTTGAAATCCCAGGCCAGTGTCTGGCGCGTGCCCTGAACAGACTGGCATTCTAGAGTCGCCTTGTTACACAGGGTGATCACAATGTCGAAAGGGTGAACCATAACTTCATCAAGCGATTTGGAGCGCAACCCCTCGGTTGACAGGCCCGCCCCTTTAAGAGCGCGCAACGCTCGCATGTCGGCCTGGCTTGGTTCCAGCCCGGCACTTTCGACCTTATACCGGTCGCCGGCCATATCGCGCATCAGCGCTTCTGCCATCAGAGAACGCGCCGAATTGGCCGTACAGATAAAGAGAACACGCTGTATTTGTTCCATTACACGGACTCTGCAAACTTAAATATGAAAAATCATATATATGTTAAACCATATGTCAATAACGCGTTGCCTGGCGGTTCTGCATTTTGGGCGTCACCTGAAACGCCCCATTGCTCGCTGCACGTCGACTGTCTGGGTATGATGGCGTTCCTCTGTCTTCGAATCCAATCAGGTATTCATGATTACTGATCCGATTTTTTACTTGCTGGCCATTCCAGCCACCCTGTTGTACGGCATCTCCAAAGGCGGTCTGGGCGGTGGCCTTGGCATTGTGGCAGTGCCGATGTTGGCACTGGTGATACCCCCCAGTCAGGCCGCTGCGATCATGCTGCCCATTCTATGCGTGATGGATGCTTTTGCCGTTTGGGGGTTTAGGGGCGTTTATGACAAGCCCAATTTGCGCATCATTCTGCCGGCTTCCATGTTGGGAATTGGCGTGGGTGCCGCGACCTATCAGTATTTGTCGGACGATCACATCAAACTGTTCGTCGGCGTTATTGCTCTGGTGTTTGCACTGAACTGGGTGGTTCAACAGCTGCGTGGCCATGCACCGAAAGCCAGGCCGGTGAGTAAAGTGGCCGGATGGATCTATGGTGCCATTGCCGGGCTCACCAGTTTCAGTGTTCATGCTGGCGGTCCACCCATCAACATGTACCTGCTGCCCCAGCAAATGAACAAAACGCTGTTTGTTGGCACCACGGTGATTTTCTTTACTGTGGTCAACTACGTCAAACTGGTGCCCTACACCTGGATGGGAATGCTCGACAGCAGTAATCTGAAAACATCTCTTGCCCTGGTCATATTGGCCCCGGTTGGTGTTCGGATGGGTATGTTTCTGCATCACCGGATCAATGAGCGCTGGTTTTACGGAATTTGCTATGTATTTCTCATCGCTGCCGGCGGCAAACTGATGTATGACGGACTGGTGGGGCTGTTTCAATAAATTATCGATTGGATAATCAGCTTGATATTCAGCACCAACATTCTACTTTAAGGTCTGGGTATTTAATTCAGGCAGATCAATATGGCCAGTGGCTGGGCCGGTGACGGCGCTGTAAATGAACAGATTGAATCGACCGTGAACGATGCCATCGAACGCGTTCGTAATCAGTTACCGAAAGGTGACAGCGCAGAGTTTTGCGAACAATGCGATGCACCTATCCCCGAGGCCCGGCGCAAGGCGGTACCTGGCGTACGCCATTGTGTGGTTTGTCAGGCTGCGCTAGATGAAGAGGCTGCAGGCCCCAGCCTGTATAACCGGCGAGGCAGTAAAGACAGTCAGTTGCGGTAATCGTTATTTCAGGTACAGCACTTTAATAAGGTGGTAGCCAAACCGGGTTTTCACCGGCCCGAGCAGATCGCCGGGTTTTGCCTCTGGCGGTTGCGGTCAGGTCGGCTTTTACATCGGGTTTCATGAATTTCTCTTATATTGTCGAATTTCCTACACCTTAACTGAAGTGCCGGGCCGGGGTCTTTTCTGTCGATAAAGGTATGGGTTGAAATCCTGAGAATCATCTGTATATTAATAATATCTAATGTTTAAGTATTCAGAGTCACATCCGCAGGAGCTTTTATGATTTTCAGACAGCTTTATGACGCGACTTCCTCGACCTACACTTACTTGCTGGGCGACGAAGCTTCGCGAGAGGCCATCCTCATCGATCCGGTGTTCGAGCAGGTCCAGCGGGATCTGGCGCTGGTTCGGGAACTGAAGCTCAGCTTGAAGCTGGCGGTAGACACCCACGCCCACGCCGACCACATCACGGCCGCCTGGGTGCTGAAGCAAAAGACAGGCTGTCAGATTGCCTCTGCGGAAGCGGTGGGTGCCGAAAACGTGGATATCACGCTCAATGACGGACAAACCTTTGGTGTCTCCAATATAACCCTGGAAGCCCGTGCGACGCCGGGTCATACCAGCGGTTGCACGACCTTTGTGCTGGCCGACCAGAGCAAAGCCTTTACCGGCGATACCCTGTTGATACGGGGTTGTGGCCGCAGTGATTTTCAGCAAGGCGATCCGGCTCGACTGTATCAGTCGATCAATGAACAGATATTCACCTTGCCGGACGACTGCATTATTTACCCGGCACACGACTATAGCGGTCGTACCTGTACGTCGGTGGCTGAGGAAAAAGAGTTTAACGCCCGTGTGGGTGGTGACTCTAACGAGAACGACTTTGTGCACTATATGAACGCCATGCAGCTGCCGCATCCGAAGAAAATTGACGAAGCTTTACCGAATAATATGCGCTCCGGCAAACCGGAAGATGGCAAGTTACCGGAAGAACAGCACTGGGCCGATTTACGCATGACACTGGCTGGTTTTTCGGAAGTCGAACCGGAATGGGTCATTCAGAATCAGCCGTCGGTCACTATTCTTGATGTGCGCGAAGAAGACGAAATAAATGAATCGGAACTGCCCAAGCTCGACAACCTGATTCTGATTCCTCTGGGCCAATTGCGTGACCGCATTGGTGAGGTACCAACCGACAAACCAGTGGTGACGTTGTGTCGGTCTGGCAAACGTTCGTCGCTGGCTATTGGCATTCTGAAGGGGGCCGGTCACGATAAGGTCGCTAATGTTCGCGGCGGTGTTTTGCACTGGCCGGTGGCGTATTAATCAGACAGGTTACTGGATTAGCTGTCTGATCTCTGGTGACCAGTAGCGGTTTGTCGGCGCCGCGTACTGGTCGCTGATCTGGTTGATGGCGCGAAAGCGGTTGGCGGTCACGTCGCCAAAGTCCACCAGAAACGCTTGATCGTGAACTATTCTGTCGGATTCGCTATTCGACGCTCTGGGCCGCTTGTATTCAACCGGTACGCCATCCAGCAACAGCCGGTGGAAGGCACGATTGCTGATCGCAACATCCAGGCTTTGCGGTTTGCGTACCACATCCACCGCCTGCTCAATGGCACTCTGGGGCAAATGAGGGTTAATGCGGCGGATGGCCGCCTCAAGATCAGCCAGCAACAATACTTGTCGGTAATCGGCTCGCTCCGGTGACGGCCCATCCGGTGCCAGATCAGGCCCATGGGTAACTTCCCAGCCACCCTCAGCGAACCACTCCAGGCATTGTTGTTCCAGCTGATCTTCAGTCATCGTTCAGTCCTTTCTCAGGCAATGGCTTCGCCCTCGTTGGAAATTTGGCCTTGAATCGGGTTGTCTTCGCAACTACCGAGAAACCCTCGGGAGTTGATGTCTTCACCAACTCATCTTCCAGATCCATTACCGCTTCAAGCTGCGGCTGACTATCGTTTGAAGTAAAAAGCCTCTCTTGTTGTTCCGTCATGACGTCTCCTTGTCATCTCCTCGCATATATGCTTGCTGGGGATGGTTTGGCTTGGTCGGATACTTGAGTCGCAGCTTTCTGGATTTGACCAACGGTTGAAGATAGCGCTTTCGGAGAGAATCTGCTGACCGTTGAAGAAGTTGCTCCAGTTCTTCAAGGCGAAGTGATCGACTATCGCATAGGGCCAATATTACAGCTTCAACGTCTGTCTTTGGCGCCTTTTTACTCTCCGCAATGGGCCGGGCGATATCCCGCAATTCTTCCAAAGGTCCGGAGCTATCGCCCAAAGGTCCGGACCCTAACTCCGGACCTTTGGGACTTAAGATCACATCGCTATCATTTTCATTCAATAGATCTCTGGCCCGTGCATCTGGCAAAAAATACACGGAGCCACGGCCAGACCCATCTCGCTCTATCAAGCCCTTTTCAACCAAACCGGAAAAAAGTGAGGTGAGGTCACGGGGGTGAATATCCAGCATCGACATCATTCGGCTGTGGTCCACCGTGGTCTCGATTCTGGCGGTAATCAGCACCAGACGCTCATGATCTGTCAGTTGGGAAAAGGCCTCCTCGCCAAGTAAGCCCTTCAGGTCTTCCAGTACCTTTTCAGGAACAAGGCTCAACATGTGAAGCTCAAGAAGAGTCTGATCATTCGGTGTGTTTCGTTCACGGAGAACAGGCTGCCGCCAGTGCTGGCTGGTCCACCCTTGAAATATCTTTGGTAGTCCAGAGCCCGCGTTTTCACCAAGGCCGATATATCGGAACATATCTTGAAGAAGTCGATTACGGCAGTCGCTGTTGCCCCCTGCCAGGGCGATATCAACCGGAACTCGCATCAGTCCAGGATTTCTGAAGCCGAACATGTCTGGACGCTTGACCACCAGTATGGATGCCCGTCCAGAGAAGTCTGCATGAACCAGTGTATTAACCAGGGCCTCCCTCAGCGCCTTGTGAACCGACGTATCATCCTGCCGTTGATCGCCCTCCAGAACGAATGGGATTTTCAAGTCTGTTGTCAGCTTACGTATCACTCGACGGTAGAAATCAAAAACGTTGCCAGACCACGATCCATCCAATGTTAATCGATCAACCCAGCGAAGTTCCGCCTTTGGCTCAAGTCTTTCTTGATAATCCAGCATGTAGTTGGGGACAGCTTCTTTAATTGCGGCCAGCTGACCAAACATCAGTAGGCTTGCCCGTGTAAGCCCGGAGCGTCCCGTGTCGCGCTCTCGGCGCCAGCCGCCAATGCGATACAAAAACTCTTGAGGATCCAGCTGGTTCCATGGGTGATCGGGTTGACGGTTGATGTACATCTGCCGGTACTGATTAAAACTGTCTGTGTCCAGGTCAACCAGCCCATAGCCATGAAGTATCTCCCCATCGCGGGTGTCTTCCACCTGCTCAGCCAGCATCCTGCGGACTGATTCCTCACTCTGGAGCTGATCGGTACTGTTAAATCGCTTGTAGGTTCCAAGTAGAGGGTTGCCTTTGATGTATACCGGTCGTTGCTTTCGGGTTGCTTGCGGTACATGAATATGAATAATCGACTCGCCAGCGACTTGAAGCACTTTGACCCACTTGTCGTGTAGGATGCAGGAACTGACCTTCTGTGGGTTATTCAGGGCCGTCCACAGCTCGTCGATTACCTTGTCGGGGTTCTCAATCCCGGAAAGCTCAAATTGCCCGGTTAAACGTTCCCGAATACCTAAAAAAACATCACCACCATAGGTGTTGGCGAAGGCGCTATAGGTTTCCCAAAAAGCCTTTGGCAGCGTGCCCTTGCCATCTTGCCCAGCGGCCAGTTTGCACTCTACATCGACACTCTCTTTGAGTGCGGCGATATCCTCAATGGTGTCTATTTCAATCATGGATGTGCCCGACCTTCTGGTGAACCGTTTCCCCGAAGCCCTGTTCTATCGTAGCAAGGGCCGATGTAAGACCATCTCCGCGAAGCTGGCCGAACAGTTCGGTGGCCTCGCCTTTGGCTATTAAGGTTCGCTTCAGCTCGCCAATGGCCTTCAGTGCTTCGTCCAGCTCCAATGGCAGCATATCAAGCTGCTTGATACCCACTTCGGCCAACTGCTGTTCGTCATAGCCCTGCAACAGGCTCCAAGAGCGGGCGTAGTCACTGATTACCCGGGCAACGGCTTCACCTTCGGTGGAAACCAAGCCTTGATTGGTCAGGGTGCGGCTTAGCAAACTAACCGCCTGCTCGAACTCAATGCCGCGCTCCGTGAGCTGGCGTCGGTTGAGGGTGTAGCCTTGAACCAGGTGGTCTTTGAGGACTTGGGTGGCCCATTGGCGAAACTGTGTTGCACGCTTGGAGCTGACCCTATAGCCAACGGTTATTATGGCATCCAGGTTGTAATGTTTGATGCGGCGGCGAACCTGTCTCTTGCCTTCCTGGCGAACTACTAAGGATTCCTTAGTAGTTGCCGGCTCGGCCAGCTCTTCATTTTTAAAGATATTTTGCAGGTGCATCAGAACGTTTTCGGGTGTGGTATCGAACAGCTCGCCCATCTGTGCCTGGCTCAACCAAGCTGTTTCCTGTTCCAGCGTCACTTCAAGCTGGGCCTGGCCATCGTTTGAGGTGAAAATCCGTATTTGTTGTTCAGTCATGACAGTTCCTTGTTTCGAGTTCCTTTTGGTGGAGCATATTGCTCACGAAGCCTAAAGTTACCAGAGATCTCGGCGTTATTCCGCATCCTGAACCGGTTCCTTGTTCAGGTCTGTGGTTTTCAAATCCTGCTTAATCTTCTCCAGTGGACCGCTCAGGGCTTGCTCCAGTCTTGTCATATGCTCCACGTTCAAGAATAATTCTGCGCTGGCCTGGTGGTAGGGCGTTACCTTGAAGCACTGGCAAATAACGCCGAACTGGCTAAGCCAAACCACATCCCGGCCGCTGTCATCGAGTTTGTTTTCGATGATGACCAGGTTGCCGTCTTTGTCGATGGCCAGCAGATCCAACCGTTCGCGGCCCCAGCCTCGCACAGCGCAAGTAGGCTCGAAGCCGTCGAACTCTTTTTGAATGATCAGCAGTTCGTCGCCTTCGCCCGGGGACAGCGCCTGAGGGTAGTTTTCCAGCCACTCTTGTAGGTGCTTGCGCTCGGTAAAGCCCAGGTCGGTGAAGCGTTTTACTTCCAGTGGTTTTATGCGGTTGGCAGCGGGGTCGATTTTAAACATCGACGGGTTCCTCGACTTTGGCTAGTCGGGCATCAGTATCCGTCATGGGGAGTTCGCCCGAGAGAAGCTTTGGCAACAAAGCATCTCTTAGCGCAGACAAACAACCATTTTCAGCGACGTTGATTGCCTGCTTTTCTAGTAAAGAAAATACGATGCTGTGAAACGAATTCTGAATATGTTCGCTGCCAAAACAAATTGTTTGATTTTGAAAGTCGCCTTTTCGGAAGAACTCGCGCGCACTGCCCGACGCTAAGCCCACTTTTTGAGAAACTAATTCATCGAGCATATGCTTTGTGAATGCTTTTCCGATTCTAGCCCCGAATTTCGGCCGAAAGCACCACATATTTTGATTGCGTAAAGCCGGGAGATTACAAGGGAATATGATTCCTGTTTTACCGACACTGGCTCCGACCATAATCAAGTGGTAATCATAAGCTTCACAAAGATACTTTTTATGGCTTGACCCGAAGCCCTCAGGTAAAAAGACATCGTCAGATAGCCGTACGGCTATATTTTCATTGTTAAAGTTCTTTGTTCTGAGCACGAAGATACCGGGCTGCTTAACATAATCGCCACTTTTGAATGCAAATCCGTTAAACACATCTATTTTGGAAGCAAGGCTATCTACCTCCCATCCAACCGGAATCTCACCCAACTCACTATCCTGCATAGCTGACGGAAACAGCTCGGCGGTGGCGCGGAGTTCGGCGTATTGCTCCGGCCGTTCGGCCTGGAGGCGGGTTAGCTGTTCTTCAGCACCTGCGGCGGATGCGCCAGCATCAAATAGAGAGGTGCCGGAAATGGCCTGCATGGCGGCGAGCAGGGCGTCTTTCTCGCTGCCGCCGGATTCCAGTGCGGCGATCTTGGCTTTGGTCGGCTCGAAATCGACAAACCAGCTTTTGAAGAGGGCTTGGGCTATCTGTTCGAGGGTTTGGTTGATTTGGTTATTGAGCCGAATTCTGTCGCTCAAATTTTTTAGGATGCCAGCGATTGAGCGCTGTACGTTGAGCGGTGGAAGCTTGAAGTCGAATTCCCTCATTAGCTTGAGAGACGCATTTTTTATCGTTGATCCAGTTGCTAGGTTATGGATATAGTTCTGGAATATCTGGCTATCCAAAACATACTTGATAAAAAACTTGTCAACGTCTTCGTTGACATTAAGGTAGCAGGCACTTTTACCCAGAAAAACTTTCTCACCGTTATAAACGGCGATGTTACCCAACGTTCCGTTGATTGAGACAATAATGGTGCGGTCATTTAGATTTTTCTTGTGCTTTTCATATTCTTCCTTTGATGTGCGTTTAGTCTTTTCGGTGATTACTATTTCGCCGTCGCTGAGATTGTTCCCATTGATAAAGTAGTATTCACCTGACTCATCATATTTTGGCGTTCCGTGCAGGCCATCTCCAATCCGTGATGTGACCTCCTGAAGAGTTACATTTGGCCAGTTACAGCTCATACCCCAACCCCCCGAGGTTTCGGTTGATCTCAGCCTCTAACCGATTGCTCTCTGCGAACTGCTCCCGCAGCTGCCCGGTTAACCGCGCCATCTTCTCAGCAAACGGTTCGCCATCGTCTTCTAATTCCTGCGCACCCACATAACGACCCGGTGTCAGCACAAAGTCGTGCTTTTTGATCTCGTCCAGGCTGGCGGATTTACAGAAGCCGGCTACATCCTCGTAGTTCTCACCGCGCTGCCAGGCGTGGAAAGTGTCGGCAATTTTGGCGATGTCCTCATTGGTGAAATCTCGCAGCACCCGGTCGCGCATAAAGCCGAGGTTGCGGGCGTCGATGAATAGCAACTCTTTGCGGCGGTCGCGCTTCTTTTCATTGCGCACCGTTCCGTTGGCTTTGTCTTTGGTCAGGAACCAGATGCAGGCGGGGATCTGGGTGTTGGTGAACAGTTGGCCGGGCAGGGCAACCATACATTCCACCAGGTCTTCTCCTACCAGGCGTTTGCGGATTTCGCCTTCGTTGTTGGTGTTGGAACTCATGGAGCCGTT
>Ga0307946_1000274_pt1 | contig 31057 bp, 31 predicted proteins | sample OrgLakmetagen230_FD_203153 | JGI IMG/M metagenome (GOLD analysis project Ga0307946, IMG submission 203153) | Saline water microbial communities from Organic Lake, Antarctica - #230 | ecosystem: Environmental > Aquatic > Non-marine Saline and Alkaline > Saline | place: Antarctica: Organic Lake...
CGGCCGACATGATCCGGGCGGGCAGCGTGCGCCGGGCGCTGGTGGTCAGCCCGGAAATCTGTTCGGGACATCTCGAATGGCGGGACCGCGACTGCCATTTCATTTTTGGGGATGTGTGCACGGCAGTATTGATTGAACCCGCCGACGAGGCGAAGGGCGCGCATTTCCTCATAAAATCAACCCGCTGCGCGACGAAGTTCTCGAACAACATTCGCAACAATAACGGGTTCCTGCGCCGCAGCCGCCCGGATGGCATGGCCGATAGGCGCGACATGCAATTCGTGCAGGACGGGCGCCGCGTGTTCAAGGAGGTGCTGCCGATGGTCTCGGCGCATATCCTCGGGCACTTGGAAGAGGCGGGCGTGCCGGCGGATAGGCTGTGCCGCCTTTGGCTGCACCAGGCCAACAAGGCGATGAACGATTTCATCGGGCGCAAGGTCATGGGCCGGGTGCCCGAGCCGCATGAACAGCCCAACATCCTTCAGGATTATGCCAACACGTCTTCGGCGGGATCGATCATCGCGTTCGCGCAATATTCCGACGACCTCGCGCCGGGCGACCGGGGCGTGATCTGTTCCTTCGGCGCGGGCTATTCTGTCGGATCGGTACTGGTCGAGCGCGCGTGAGGCTCAGAGATCCTTGCGCGCCGACAGCGCCGCGCTGATTGTGCCATCGTCGAGATAATCGAGTTCGCCGCCGATTGGCACGCCCTGGGCCAGCGAGGTCAGCCGCACGCGCCCGTCGAGTTGGTCCGCGATGTAATGCGCCGTCGTCTGGCCATCGACCGTGGCGTTGAGCGCGAGGATCACCTCGGTCACCTCTTCTGCCGCGATCCTGTCTACGAGCTGCGGGATGCGCAGGGTCTCCGGGCCGATCTGGTCGAGCGCCGAAAGGGTGCCGCCCAGCACGTGGTAGCGCCCCTTGAAGGCGTGGCCGCGTTCCATCGCCCAGAGATCGGCGACATCCTCGACCACGCAGATCTGACCGGTGGCGCGTTTCGCGTCGGCGCAGATATCGCAGACCTCAGCCGTGCCGATATTGCCGCAGATAGTGCATTCACACGCCGTCTCGGCAACCGTCCGCATCTGTTCGGCCAGCGGGGCGAGCAGCACCGCGCGCTTGCGGATCATGTGCAGAACAGCACGCCGGGCCGAGCGCGGGCCAAGCCCGGGCAGGCGCGCCATCATGTCGATCAGGGCGTCGATGTCACGGGTATTGCTCAATGGCCAGATCCGTTCGGGCGGCCGGGCAGGGACGCCGTCGGCGAGAGTATTTGAGGCAAGATGAATATGCCTCAGAAGGGCAGTTTCATGTCCTTGGGCAGGCCCATGGATTCTGTCAGTTTGCCCATCTCTTCCTGTGCGCGCTCGGATGCCTTGGCCTGGGCGTCCTTGATGGCGGCGAGGATCAGGTCCTCGGCCACTTCCTTGTCCTCGGGCTTGAAGATCGACGGGTCGATATCAAGCCCCTTGAGTTCGCCCTTGGCGCTGCAGGTGGCCTTGACGAGGCCCGCGCCGCTTTCGCCCTCGACCATCATCGTTTTCAGCTCTTCCTGCAGGTCGGCCATCTTCTGCTGCATTTCCTGCGCGGATTGCATCATCTTGGCCATGTCGCCCATCTGGCCCAAACCCTTGAACATCGTGATATCTCCTCTGGATCAAGACCCGTTTCGCGGCGGGCCGGAAAGAATTGTGTCGCCTCTCCTAATCATATCGGTACGTGAAAGGCGACAGGCAAGCCGCAGCATCAGTCATCCTCGAAAGGGTCCCATTCATCCTCGACCTCGGGGAGGGCGTCGGCTTCGGCCGTGGTGGTGATGTCCTGCGCGGTCTTGATGTCCTTGATGTGGGCCTTGGGAAAGGCGGCGAAGACGGCCTCGACCAGCGGATGCGCGCGCGCCTCGGATTTCAGCGCGTCGTTTTCTGCCTCGCGCGCCTCGCGCAGGGTGGGGGCGGTCGCGGAGTTGACGACGGTCACAGTCCAGCGATTGCCCGTCCAGCGTTGCAGCGCGCTGCCCAAGCGCTGTGCGAGATCCGATGGCGCGTCGGCGGTCGGGGTGAATTCGATCCGGCCGGGCTGGTAGGCGGCGAGGCGCAGGCAGCCCTCGACCTCGATCAACAGCTTGGCGTCGCGATTGGCGCGGATCAGCTCCAGCACATGGTCGAAGCTTGGATAGCGCGCGAGGGCGTCTTCGGGCTGCTGCGCGAGTGCCGTGACCTGGCCTGCGTTGCCGAGGCTCGGTCCTGATGGGCCTGCATGTGTTGGCCGGGGTGCCGCGCTGCCTTGGGCATTGGTGCCTTGCGGTTGCGCGCTCGGCTGTGTGGTGCCGCTGCCCGGCCCGGCCGGCGGCGCGTCCTGCAGCCGCCGCACGAGATCCTCGGGCGTGGGCAGGTCGGCGACATGCGTGAGACGGATGACCGCCATTTCGGCGGCCATCATGGAATTCGGTGCCTCGGCCACTTCATCGAGCGATTTCAACAGCATCTGCCACATGCGTGTCAGCACGCGCATTGGCAGCGCCTCTGCCATGGTCAGCCCGCGGGCGCGCTCGTCGGGGCCGATGGTAGGGTCCTCGGCCGCGTCTGGCGTGATCTTGACCACGGAAATCCAGTGCGTGATCTCCGACAGGTCGCGCAACACAGCGAGCGGATCGGCGCCTTCGGCGTATTGCGCGCCAAGCTCCGACAGGGCCCCTGCCGCATCGCCTCGCATGATCATGTCGAATAGATCGAGCACTCGCCCCCGGTCGGCCAGCCCGAGCATGGCGCGCACCGCCTCTGCCGTCGTCTCGCCGGCGCCGTGGCTGATCGCCTGATCGAGAAGAGAGGTTGCGTCGCGGGCCGAGCCTTCGGCGGCACGGGTGATGAGGGCGAGCGCGTCATCGTTGATCTCCGCGCTTTCGCGGTCGGCGATGCCGCGCAACATCTCGATCATCATCTCGGGCTCTATCCGGCGCAGGTCGAAGCGTTGGCAGCGCGACAGAACAGTCACCGGCACCTTGCGGATCTCGGTCGTGGCGAAAATGAATTTCACATGCGCGGGGGGCTCCTCCAAGGTTTTCAGGAGCGCGTTGAACGCGCCCGTGGACAGCATGTGCACCTCGTCGATGATGTAGACCTTGTAGCGCGCCGAGGCCGCCCGGTAATGGACCGAGTCGATGATCTCGCGGATATTGCCGACGCCGGTATTCGAGGCCGCGTCCATCTCCATTATATCGACGTGGCGTCCCTCCATGATGGCCGTGCAATGCTCGCACACGCCGCAGGGATCGGTCGTGGGCCCGCCCGTGCCGTCCGGCCCGATACAGTTCATCCCCTTGGCGATGATCCGCGCCGTGGTCGTCTTGCCGGTGCCGCGAATGCCAGTCATTATAAAGGCTTGGGCGATCCGGTCCGCGCGGAACGCGTTCTTGAGCGTGCGCACCATCGCGTCCTGGCCGACCAGATCGGCAAAGGTTTCGGGCCGGTATTTCCGGGCCAGAACCTGATAGCCGGATGGGTCGGTGTCGGACATGCAGCGGGCCTTTCGGATTCGTGTCTTTTGAGAAACGTAAAGCGGGGCGTGCGGGGCGTCCAGCTTGCTTTTTGTGCATGGCGTGGCAATGCTGGCGGGGTCTCGCCGGGGGAGTGTGTTGGCATCGATGACGGAATTCGTGATCCACGCGTTGCATGTGGGCGGTGGGACGCTGGCGCTGGCCCCTTTGCCGGGGGCGAGCGGTGATTATGCCGCCGATATGGCGCATCTGCATGATTGGAAACCGGCCCTGGTGATCACACTGGTCACGCCCGAGGAGATTGCGGAATGCGAGGCCTTCACCCTCGGGGCCGATCTGCAGGAGGCCGGAACGCGCTGGATTTCCCTTTCCGTTCAGGACTTTGGTACGCCTGCGCCGGATCAGTGCGCGGCCTGGCGCGACGCAAGCGAGATGATGCGTGCCGCGCTGAAGGGCGGCGGACGGGTGATGATCCATTGCAAGGGCGGGCGTGGCCGGTCGGGAATGGCAGCCCTGCGCGTGATGGTTGAAACCGGAGAGAACCCGGACGACGCCCTCGCGCGCTTGCGCGCGGTGCGGCCCGGCGCGGTCGAGACCGAGGTGCAGATGGCCTGGGCCTTGTGGGTGTGACAAGATCCGCCTGCGCGTACATCCCGTACCGTGCGTACGCGCTCCGGGTGCGCAAATCGATGCGCGCGCGGGCGCCGCGGGCGAGGTGACTGACAGGAAAGGGTAAGAGGTTGGACAACCGAGGCGCTCAAGTGAAAAGGCTCAGGCGGTTTCGGGGTCGATGCGCCCTTCCAGCGACGCCTCCAGCAGCGTGCGCGCATAGGCCGTCTGCGGCGCGGTGAAGAGCGTCTCGGCGCTGCCGGCCTCGACGACATCACCATCCTTCATCACCATCACCCGGTGGCTCATCGCGCGCACAACGTGCAGGTCGTGGCTGATGAACAGGTAGGCCAGCCCGTATTTCACCTGCAGATCGCGCAACAGATCCACGATCTGCACCTGTACCGTCATGTCGAGCGCACTTGTTGGCTCGTCGAGTACCACCAGCTTCGGGCGCAGGATCATCGCGCGCGCGATGGCGATGCGCTGCCGCTGACCACCCGAGAACTCGTGCGGATAACGGTCCATCATCGCGGGGATCAGCCCGACCTCGGCCATCACCTCGGCGACCAGCTCGCGCTTGGGGCGGCCGTCCGGGTTGCCATGCACGCCCAGCCCCTCGGCGATGATCTGCGCACAGGTCATGCGCGGGCTGAGGCTGCCGAACGGATCCTGGAAGACGATCTGCATCTCGCGGCGCCGCTTGCGCAATTGCCGCGTCGACCAGCCATGCACATCCTGACCCACGAAGCTGATCCGCCCTTCGGAGGCGACCAGCCGCATCATCGCCAGCGCCAGCGTGGTCTTGCCCGATCCGCTTTCGCCGACGATGCCCACGGTCTCGCCGGCGCGCACCTGCAGCGTAGCAGCATTGACCGCCTTCACATGCCCGACCGTGCGCTTGAGCAGCCCCTTGTGGATCGGAAACCAGACGCGCAGGTCTTCGGTCTCGGCCACCACGGGGGCATCGTCGGCCACCGGCGCCGGCACGCCCACGGATTGCGCACCAAGCAGCTTTCGCGTGTAGGCGTGCTGCGGCGCGGCAAAGATCCGATCCACCGGCCCGGCCTCGACGATCTCGCCCTCCTGCATGACGCAAACCTTGTCGGCGATCCGCCGCACGATCCCCAGATCATGGGTGATGAACAAAAGCCCCATCCCCTCGTCGCGCTTCAATGCCGCCAGCAGATTGAGGATCTGCGCCTGGATCGTCACGTCAAGCGCCGTGGTCGGCTCGTCGGCGATCAGGATGTCGGGTTTGTTGGCCAGCGCCATGGCGATCATCACCCGCTGCCGTTGCCCGCCCGAGAGCTGGTGCGGGTAGGCGTTCAGACGGTCGCGCGCCTCGCGGATGCCCACGCGCTCCAGCAAATCCACGATCCGGTCGCGTGCCGCAGCGCCGGTCAGCGCCTGGTGCAGCTCCAAGCTCTCGCGGAGCTGCTTTTCCAGCGTGTGCAGCGGGTTCAGCGACGTCATCGGCTCCTGGAAGATGAAGCTGATATCATTGCCGCGCACCTGCCGCAGCCGCGCATCGCTGGCGCCGATCATCTCCTGGCCGTCATAGGTGACGCTGCCGGTAACTTCGGCCGCCCCGCCCAGAAGCGACACCGTCGAGAGCGCGGTCACCGATTTTCCCGAGCCGCTCTCGCCCACCAGCGCCACCGTCTCGCCCTTGTCGAGGCTGAACGATACGCCATTCACGGCCGGGATCACCTGTCCATCCTGCCGGAACCCCACGGCGAGGTTGCGCACTTCGAGAAGGCTCATTGAAAGGTCTTTCTGGGATCGAACGCGTCGCGCACCCCCTCGAAGATGAACACGAGCAGCGACAGCATGATCGCGAAGGCGAAAAACGCAGTGAAGGCCAGCCACGGCGCCTGCAGGTTCTGCTTGGCCTGCAGCGTCAGCTCTCCCAGCGACGGCGCCGAGGACGGCAGACCGAAGCCAAGGAAATCCAGCCCCGCCAGCAACGAGATCGTGCCGGTGATCACGAAGGGCAGCATGGTCAGCGTCGCCACCATTGCATTGGGCAGCATGTGGCGGAACATGATCGTCAGGTTGCTGACGCCAAGCGCCTTGGCGGCGCGCACATATTCAAGGTTGCGGGCGCGCAGGAACTCGGCGCGCACCACGCCGACCAGCGCCATCCAGCCGAACAGCACCGTGATCACTACCAACAGCCAGAAACTGCGCGGCAGGATCGCAAACAGGATAATGATCACGTAGAGCTGCGGCGTGGACGCCCAGATCTCGATGATGCGCTGAAATATGAGGTCGGTCTTGCCGCCGAAATAGCCCTGCACGGCGCCGGCGAAGATGCCGATCACCGAGGACAGGAACGTCACGATCAGCGTGAACATCACCGACAGCCGGAACCCGTAGATCACCCGCGCCAGCACGTCGCGCTTGGTGTCGTCGGTGCCCAGCCAGTTCTGCGCATTGGGCGGCAGCGGCGCCGCCCCGTCGCGGTCCACCGTGGTGTCGTAGCTGTAGGGGATCGGCGGCCAGATCGCCCAGCCCCCGACGATCTCCTCGCCATTCACGACGCCGGTCTCGGCCTCGGCCATCACGCCCTCGGGATCGTCGAAACACGCATCCAGCCCGCCAGAGGCGATCAGGCATTGCACCTCGGGATCGCGGTAGATCGCCTCGGTCTGGAAATCGCCGCCGAACGCGGTTTCGGGGTAGAACTGGAAGATCGGCGCGTAGAACTCGCCGCGATACTGGATCAGGATCGGCTTGTCATTGGCCACGAACTCGGCGCAGAGCGTGATGGTGAAGATCACCGAGAACATCACCAGCGACCAGAAGGCACGGCCATTGCGGCGGAAATTTCGCCAGCGCCGCTGGTTCAGCGGCGACAGTCTGAACATCCCACCCGCGTTTCTTCTGGCCTCAAATATCCCGGGGGAGTCGCCGCCCTGCGGCGACGGGGGCAGCGCCCCCTCTGCGCGGTCATGATCGTCGCGCACCGCGTCAGCCCTCCCGCTTCTCGAAATCGATCCGGGGATCGACGAAGACATACATCAGATCGCTCAGGATGCCGACCACCAGACCGATCAGGCCAAACAGGAACAGCGTGCCGAACATCACCGGGTAATCGCGGCCCACGGCGGCCTCGAAGCCGAGCCGCCCCAGCCCGTCGAGGCTGAAGATCGTCTCGATCAGCACTGACCCGCCGAAGAACACCCCGATGAACACCGCCGGAAAGCCGGCGATGACAATCAGCATGGCGTTGCGGAAGACATGCCCGTAAAGCACCCGCCGCTCGGTTAGGCCCTTGGCGCGGGCGGTCATCACGTAATGCTTCTTGATCTCGTCGAGAAAGCTGTTCTTGGTCAGCAATGTCAGCGTCGCAAAGGCCGAGATCGTCGAGGCCAGAACCGGCAGCGCGATATGCCACAGGTAATCGCCCACCCTGCCCAGCAGGCTAAGCTGATCGAAATTGTCCGAGGTCAGGCCGCGCAATGGGAAGATCTGAAAGTAGCTGCCCCCCGCGAACAGCACCAGCAGCATGATCGCAAACAGGAACGCCGGGATCGCATAGGCCACGACGATCAGCCCGCTGGTCCATGTGTCGAACCGCGTGCCATCGCCCACCGCCTTGCGGATACCCAGCGGGATCGACACGAGGTAGGCGATCAGCGTGGACCACAGGCCCAGCGAGATGCTGACCGGCATCTTTTCCAGCACCAGGTCCAGGACCTCGATCTTGCGAAAATAACTCTCGCCGAAATCGAAGCGCATGTAGTTCCACATCATGCCCACGAACCGCTCCAGCGGCGGCTTGTCGAGGCCGAACTGCTTTTCGAGCTCGGCGATCATCTCTGGCGGCAGGCCGCGCGCGCCCTCGTACTGGTAGTCGCCGCCCGATCCGCCCATGTCCTGCCCGGTATCGGACCCGGAGCCGGAAAAGCTTTCGAACACGTTGCCCTGGCCTTGCATGTTGGCGATCATCTGCTCGACCGGGCCGCCGGGCACGAACTGCACCAGCAGAAAGTTGATGACCATGATCCCGAACAGCGTCGGCACGATCAGCAGGATCCGCTTGAGGAGATACGCGCCCATCTCAGCCGGCCCTTTCGGTCACAGCGCGCCCGCGTCGCGCAGCGCCTGCGCCTTTTCCTCGTCATACCACCAGAAATCGAGCACGCCGGTGGCGTATTCGGGCAGAGGTTCAGGATAGGAATACTGGTCCCAGTAGGCGACCCATGACTTGTCGAGATACCATGTTGGGATCATGAAGAACTCGTAGCGCAGCGCGCGGTCAAGGGCTGTCAGCGCCACGTCCTGCGTTTCCTGGGTCTCGGATTCCAACGCCCGGTCGATGATCGCGTCGACCATCGGGCTGGCAAGGCCGGCGGGGTTGAACAGGCTGAATTCGGCCTCCTGGCTGCCATAGCGCTGATGCAGGCCGGTGCCCGCCTCGAGGAACGCGATATAGCTGTCATAGATCAGGTCGTAATCGCGGTCGCGCTCGCGCGAGGTGTATTGCGCGGCATCGATCTTGTCGAACCGGGCGTCGATCCCCATCAGCTTGAGGTTCGACACGAAGCTTTCCACCACCGCCGACATCGTCGCCGACCCGGATGCCGAGATCGGGATCTCGATGCGCAGCGGCTCGCCGGCGGCGTTGCGGCGCATGCCGTCATCACCCACCAGCCAGCCGGCCTCGTCCAGCAGGCCCATGGCCCGGCGCAGGTTGCGGCGGTCGTTCAATCGATCGGGGTCGGAACTGTGCGCGCGCACCGCCGGTTCGGTCAGGATATCGTCGGGCACCGGCGCGTCGAGCGATTTCAGCAGCTCAAGCTCCTTGCCCTCCGGCACGCCCTCGGCCTGCAGATGGGTGTCCTGTACGAAGGAATGGCGCTGCTCGAACAGGCCGTATTGCAGCGACTCGTTCGTCCACTCGAAATTGAACCCGAGCGCGATCGCCTGCCGCACGCGCTTGTCCTGCAGCTTTTCGCGCCCAAGGTTGAACACGAACCCCGTCGGCGTGGGCGGCAGACCGTCGGGCAGCGCCTCGGTCACGACATGGCCCTGATTGGCGGCGCCGAAATCGTACCCCGTGGCCCATGTCTTGGAATTGCCCTCGGCCCGGAAGGTGTAGATGCCGGCCTTGAACGCCTCGAACGCGGCGTTGTCATCGGCGAAATACTCGATCCGGATGCGGTCGAAATTATGCCGCCCCTTGTTGATCGGCAAGTGCCAGCCCCAGTAATCGGGATTGCGCTCGTAGACGATGCTGCGGTTCACCTCGGAACTTTTCACCTGGTAGGGGCCCGATCCGGGCGCGGCCTCCAGCCGTGGCTCGTCAAGCCGCGCGCCGGTCTCTTCGTACCATTTGCGTGGAAACACCGGCGTGCCGCCGACCTGGTCGATCAGCGACCGGCGCGAGATGCCTTCCGCGAAGGTGAACCTGACCCGGTGGTCGTCCAGCGCCTCGGCCCCGGTCACCCGGCGTTTGACCGCATCGGCATAGGATTGCAGCCCCTGCTCCAGAAAAAGGTTGTGCGAGAACACCACGTCATGCGCGGTCACCGGTGTGCCATCGGCGAAACGTGCCTCGGGGCGCATGGTGAAGATCACCCATGTTTTTCCGGCGTCATATTCCAGCTTTTCGGCCAAGAGCCCGTATTGCTCGTTGTAGCGATCGCCGGGCAGGGGCTCTCCGGTGGCCTCCGACCCGCCCAGCAGGCTTTCATAGACCATCCACGAAAGCCGCCCGGCACGGCCCTGGCGCGAATAGGGGTTCATGGAGTCGAACGTGCCGGGGGCGTAAAGCGAGATCTCGCCGCCCTTCGGCGCATCGGGATTGACGTAATCGAAATGCGGGTAATCGGCGGGATATTTCAGATCACCAAAGAATGAATAGCCATGCGAGGTGATGATCTCGTCGCTTTCCTGGGCGCCTTGCGCCCGGGTTTGCACCGGCAAGAGGGCGGGCAGCAGCGGCGCCGCGACGAACGCGGAGCTGCGTAACAGGACGGACCTGCGGCTGAGGCCGGCATGCGGCGGTCGTGTCGGTCCGGTCATCTCATCCTCCTGCGTTCACGCCATCTATTTGATCTGGCGCTTTTGTCCCGACTAGCAAGCTACGGCACGGGGGTCGACCGGATCAAGCAAAGATGACCGCCCGCAAAGAGCCCGCAAAGAATATGGCCGCCGCCCGCGATCGCAGGCGACGGCCATGGTGGAACGTCGTGCGGATCAGTTCCCGGCGCTTTCCAGATACGCCATCAGGTCGGCGCGATCCTGTTCATCCGACAGGCCCTGATACCCCATGCGGTTGCCCGGTGCGAATTCGCGCGGATTCTCGATCCATGCGCTCAACTTGTCGAGGGTCCACGCCCCGTCCAGCCCCGTGAGAGCATCGGAATAATTGAACCCGTCGACCGAGGCGATGTCGCGCCCAACAACCCCGACCAGATGCGGGCCGACGCCGTTACGCTCGTTCTCGATCTGGTGGCATGCCTGGCACTGGCGGTAGATCCGTTCCCCGGCACTGGCATCGGCCGACGCGACCATCGTCGCGAACTCCGACGCGCCCGCGTCCGCAGTGGAGTCTTCACTCGCGCCCTCGTCGGACGCGCCCGCATCGGCAGTCTCTTCGGTGGCGCCCTCTTCCGATGCGCTCTCGTCGGCGGCGGCATCTTCGGTCGTGCCATCATCCGAAGCGCTCTCGTCTGCGGCCGCTTCCTCGGTGGCGCCCTCATCCGACGCGCTTTCGTCAGCGGCGGTATCCTCGGTCGTGCCCTCATCGGATGCACCCTCGTCGGCAGCCTCTTCTTCCGACGCACCATCTGTCTCGGCGGCGGCAAGCTCGATATTGTCCTCGCCATCGGTCTGGTCGAGATAGGTGATCAGGTTGGCGCGGTCTTCTGGCTTGGACAGGCCCGAATAGCCCATGCTGGTGCCCGGCGCGTAGCCTTGGGGATTTTCGAGAAACGCGTAGAGTTCTTCCGCGCTCCAGACATCTGCTGCCTCGCTGAGCGCGCCGGAATAGCTGAAGCCGTCGACCGAGCCGACCTCACGCGCTACCACACCGTAAAGATGCGGGCCGACACCGTTTTCACCCTCTTCCAAATTATGACACGCACGGCACTGATTGAAAACGCGCTCGCCCTTCGACGGCTCGGCCGATGCAAACATCTGCGCCAGATCGGGCTCGTCGTTGGCCGTGTCCTCCTCGACCTCGTCCTCTCCGGTATCGATCACGTAACCTTGCGCATGATCATCACCGTGCCCGCCGGAGGAATAGATCAACTCTGCTGCCCACCCCCCAAGAAGGAAAATGAGCAGCGCCCCGCACAGGGCGCCAGCGGTCTTTGTCAGTGTCATCGTGTCGAACATTGGCTCGCTTTCGTTGGCTCCTTGGTTTGACAAAACATCTAGCCGCTTCCCCTACCGGCTTGCAAGGTGTAGTTTCCGCGACCAAACGCCCTGTACGCCCCGCAAGGAATGGATGGTCCAACATGCCTAATGCAATCGCTTTTCAGGGAGAGCTCGGGGCGTATTCGCATCAGGCCTGCTACGAGACTTTCCCCGACATGCAGCCGCTGCCCTGCCGCACCTTCGAGGACACGATCACGGCTGTGCGCGAGGGGCGCGCGGATCTGGCGATGGTTCCGGTCGACAATTCCACCTTCGGACGGGTCGCCGACATCCATCACCTGCTGCCCGAATCGGGTCTGCATATCGTCGGTGAGGCCTTCGTGCGGGTGCATATCAACCTGCTGGCGCTGCCCGGCGTGCGCCTTGACCAGATCGAGAGCGCGGTCAGCCACACGATGCTTCTGGGTCAATGCCGCACGTTTCTGGAACGTCACGGCATCCGCCGGGTGACCGGCGCCGACACTGCCGGCTCGGCGCGCCACGTGGCCGAGGCCGGCCAGCCAGAGCTTGCAGCACTGGCCAGCGACCTGGCCGGCGAGATCCACGGGCTCGACGTGATCGCCCACCACATAGAGGATCAGGGCACCAACACGACGCGGTTCCTTATCATGGCGCGCGAGCCGGATTTCGCCCGGCGCGGCGATGACGGCATGATGACGACGCTGGTCTTTCGCCTGCGCTCGATCCCCGCCGCGCTTTACAAGGCACTTGGCGGGTTCGCCACCAACGGCGTGAACCTCACCAAGCTGGAAAGCTACATCATGGACGGCCGTTTCAACGTCGCGCAGTTCTATGCCGATATCGAAGGCCACCCCGAGGATCCGCCCGTCGCCCGCGCACTGGACGAGCTGGATTATTTCACCTCCGATATCACCATCCTTGGTGTCTATCCGTCCGATCCGCGCCGCCACTCTGAAGAGTGACACGCTATGGCGTCAGGCGCATCACGCTGACCGACTGGCTGATGCACCATGCATGCGCCCATGTCTCCATGAACGAGACATCGCCCGCGTCGCGCCCGACGCCGATCAGCGCCGCGCCGTCATCGCCGCACATGCCGGTCGCGTCCACCATGTGCCACCCATCCTCTAGCCAGACCTCGGCGAGGGCATGAAAATCCGGTGGATCGACATCCGGCGCGTAGCCCGAAACGTAGCGTGCCGGAATCCCCGATGCCCGTACCAATGCACAAACCACATGCGCGTAATCGCGGCACACGCCTTCGCGGGTGACAAACGTGTCCTGCGCCGTGGTGGTGGCCGAGCTTGACGGCACATAGCACAGCTTGTCTGCCACCCAGTCGCGAATTGCGGCCACCTTGCGGCCGCCCCGCAGCCCGCCAAAGCGTCGGGCGGCAAAGGTCTGGAACACGTCCGACGGGCAGAACCGCGACGGACGCAGGTAGCTCAGCACATCGCCGGGCAACCCGTGCAGCGGTGTCGCCCCAAGCTGTTCGAGACGCGGCGCGGCGCGCGTCACATCGACGGTCGCGCGGTAGCGCAGGTGCAGATCGTCGGCCTGCACCCGCGCCCAGATGCGCTGCCCCACGCCGCCCTCGCCATCGATCCGGGTGATGTCGGCCTGCGCGATCTCCAGATGATCCTCGATCACGGTCTGGCCGCCGGTGCGCGCGGCCTCCAGCACCAGAAGCACCATCGGGTCGCCGCCCAGTCGGTACTGCATCCGCACGTCGATCCCGAAGGCCATTGGTTGCCTGTCCCTTTCCGATCCGCCCGCACCCGCGCGGGACCCGATCACGCCCGGTCCTTGAACCGGTCCTCCATATTGCGCGCGTACTCGGCCATCCGCAGCCGGAACCGCCGGTCGAGATCGCTGCGCATCAGCTTGACGGGCTGCAACATGAGCCGGCCCGACAGGGTGCTTGCCGCGACCGTCAGATCGACGTGCAACCTCGTGCGCTCGGGCGTCAGCGCGTCCAGGTCAACCTGCAGCCGCCCGGTGATCGCGCCCGAGTTCAGGTCGAACGCCACGCCGGTCGGCGGATCGTAGTCCACCAGCGTGATGTCGACCTCGCGGGGTGTCTCGCGCCATGTGACCCGCGCATGCCAGGCCATGCCGACCCCCGGCTCGGTCAGCGTGTCGGTACGCCGCAGGTCAGCCCCGCGCCCCAGCACCAGCCGCTCGAATGCCGCGACATCGGTGACCTCGGCGAACACCGCCTCGATCGGCGCGTCGATATCCTCGCGGCTGGTGAACTGCATCCATGCCCTCGTGTCGTTGCGGCCCGGCTTTCGGGCAGTCTTTCCTCAATCCAGCCTGTCGGCAAGCCAGTTGCGCAACAGGAATTGCGCGATGGCCCCGCGCCGCGCGGGCAAAAGCTCTGGCGTCTCCCCGGCAAAGGCCCCCATCATCTCCTCGCGGGTCATCCAGCGGGCATCCTCGATTTCGGCGGGGTCGATGGTGATCTCGCGGTCCAGCGCCTCGGCATGGCAGCCCAGCATCAGAGACGCCGGAAACGGCCAGGGCTGGCTGGCGAGGTAGCCGACCTCGCCAACCCGCACGCCGGCCTCCTCAAAAACTTCGCGGCGCACGGCGGCCTCGATGGTCTCGCCGGGCTCGACGAACCCGGCGAGCAGCGAATACATGCCCGCGGGAAATCCCGGCGCGCGCCCCACGAGCACGGAATTGCCATGCGTGACCAGCATGATCACCACCGGATCGGTGCGCGGGAAATGCCGGGCCTCGCAGGCGTCGCAATACCGCTGCCAGCCGGAATTGATCATCCGGCTTTCTGCCCCGCAACGTGCACAGAACCCGTGCGTTTCGTGCCAGCAAAACAGCCCCCGCGCGGTCGCGGCCAGCTCGGCATCGCGCGGCGACAGCCGGGTCATGATATGTCGCAGATCCGCGAACATGCTGCCTGCAGGCAAATCGGGATGCACCTCGCCCACGGCATCGGACGCGGCCTCACCGGCCTCAGGCGCCGGGGGCGTCCAGTCAGAGATGTCGCGCGCGAGGATCAGGTCACCGGCGGTGTCGCGACCCAGCAGCACGCGCGGCCCGGGATGGCGGACCAGCACGGGATGCTCTGGCGGCACGCTGATCACGCGGTCCAGACCTTCCGCCAAAAGCGGCTTGCCCTGCCAGAATACGAGCGCCCGCGCGCGCCCTTTGGACAGGGCCGCGTCGATCGCGCCGTCGTCATGCCGGATCTCGTCGGCCCGGTCGAGGTGCGAGCCCCCGAATGTCGCCTTTTCCGCGTCCCGCATGAGGATCCTTCACTGCATGTCCCGTGTCTCCATTCACGCAATGTCGCGCAAATACAAGATCCCGGGCCGGAAGGATGCCTGCAGATGTCGCAGGAACGCCACAAGCAAAAGCATAACAGCCGGCCTGTCAGCATATAATTGTTGAAGAATCAGAAACAATGAAACACGGTTAAGGGTGTTTTTGGACACTCGGGCATGCCGAAGGTTTCCAAGTAAAACAAGGTTCTGTCGTGACCGACCCCGTAACGAGTGTCCCGACCGGCAGGGCCAAGCCGGCGACCGTCCAGCTTCGTGTCCTCGCCACGTCGGATGTGCACGGCCATATCCTGCCATTCGACTATTTCACCCACCAGGCCGACCGTCCGCACGGTCTTGCACGGGTTGCGACCTTGGTCCGACAGGCCCGCGCAGAGGCCGGGCCGGACAACTGTCTGCTGGTCGATAGCGGCGATTTCCTGCAAGGCACCGCGCTCAGCGATCTCACCCCGCATCCCGGGCACGGATGGCGCGGCCAGCATCCTGTGCTGCGCGCGATGAACGGCATGGGCTATGACGCGGCGACGCTGGGCAATCACGAGTTCAACTTCGGTCTCGACTGGCTGCGGGGCGTGCTGCGCAAGGCGGATTTCCCGGTGATCTGCGCCAATGCCGTCACCTGCCGGGGCGACACGCCGCTCGGGGATCACACGTTCGTGCCGCCCTTCGATATCCTGACGCGCGAGCTTCGCGACGCGCAAGGCGCGGTGCACCGCCTGCGCATCGGCCTTATCGGCCTGACGCCGCCGCAGATCATGACATGGGACCATGCCCATCTGTCCGGTCGCCTGATCGCACGCGACATGGTGGACTGCGCGCAGGCTTGGGTGCCGGTGATCCGCGGCAAGGGCGCCGACGTGGTGATCGCGCTCGCCCATACCGGCATCGAGACGGGCGAGGACCAGCCGGTGCAGGGCGACGCGATCCCCGCGCGCCCCATGCAGGAGAATGCCGCGCGCGCCATCGCGGGCGTGCCGGGCATCGACGTGGTTATCGCCGGGCACAGTCACCGAATGCACCCCTCAGGCGACGGGGACGGGACGGCGCGGACCGGGACGCCCTGCGTGATCCCCGGCTTCGCGGGATCGCATCTCGGTCAGATCGACCTCGACCTGGTCCGGGATGCGGACGGCTGGCACGTCACCGGCCACCGCGCGACGCTGATATCGGCCGGGGACGCCGCGCCCTGCGACCGCCTCGTGCGGCGTCTGGCACGGGCGCATGCCCACACGGTCAAGCTGACCGACAGGGTCGTGGCGCACACGACGCAGCCGATCCACAGCTACCTGTCGATGGTGCGCGACGACCTTGCGACCCGGATCGTCAACGACGTGCAACGCGCGGCGCTGCAAGAGGCGCTGGAGAACACGCCGCATGCCGGCCTGCCTGTCCTCTCGGCCACCGCCCCGTTCAAGACCGGCGGACGCGGCGGGCCGGAGCATTTCACGGACATCGCCGCCGGCCCGCTGCGCCTGCGCAACATCGCGGATCTTTACGGGTTCCCCAACACGCTCTGCGGCCTGATGGTCACCGGCGCGGATCTGCGCGACTGGCTGGAGAGGTCGGCGATCTGCTTCAACAGGCTCATCCCGGGCCGCGACGGGCAGGCGCTTCTCGATCCCGACGTGCCCGGGTACGTCTTCGATGTCATCGACGGGCTGAGCTATCGCATCGACCTTGCCCAACCGGCGCGGTTTGATGCCGGCGGGGCCGAGATCGCGCCCGGTGCGCGGCGTATTCGCGATCTGTGCCACCACGGGCGGCCGGTTTCGGACGCGGATCGATTCGCGATCGCCACGAACAGCTACCGGGCGTGGGGCGGCGGCCCGTTCCGGCCGCTCGCCTCAAAGGGAATGATCTATCGCGGCCGGCTGTCGATCCGCGAGATGATCGTCGAGCATGTGACCGCCCGCGGCACGAGCCCACAAGAGGCGCGCGCGCCTTGGGAATTTGTGCCGATGCCCGGCACCCATGCCGAGCTCGAAACCGGCCCCGGTCTGCGCGCCTATCCCGAAGAGATAACCGCCCTCGGCGCCAGCGATCTTGGCACGACCGGAGCCGGGTTTCTGCGGCTGCGCCTCCCGATCGAATCGCGCGCCCGCTACCGTGCTCTTGCGGACCCGAAATTGAATTGCTACATGTAGGATTGAGAGGTTGGCGCGGGCAGGCACCTCGCCAACCCGGTCAGATCCGGAAGGAAGCAGCCGTAACGAGCCTCGCTTGGGTCGTTGTCCAACCTCTCACCTTTCCCCACCCTAAGCCTTTGAAATCAAATAAACTCCTTGCAAACAAGGGCGTTTGGCCGTTTTTAGAGGGCCGCGCCGATGATGCGTTGGCCCCGTGACCACCGGAAAACTGTCGATCCTAATCCAGACAGGCACGCCCCACTGCTCGCAAGGATGCGTCGGTGTTTCGGACGGCATGCAGGAAAACGTGGAGTATGCGCACCCGGTCCCGGCATCGGTCGGAGCCTTTCCGATGCAGGCCGGGGCCGGGCGCGTCTTCTCTTCGGGCGGTCATCGGCTCCCCAGCCTGTACCGCTCCGCCAGCCTGGCATGATAAGGTTAACAAGACCCTGCCTTCTTTTCGGGTCAAATACCCTGGGGTGAATTGGCCGGAGGCCAAGAGGGGCAACGCCCCTCCTGAACCACATCTCGACCGATTCACTTGTCGCGGAACTGCGCCTCGCGCTTTTCGGAAAAGGCGGACATCCCCTCTTTCTGATCCTCGGTCGCGAAGAGCGAGTGAAAGACGCGCCGCTCGAAGAGAAGCCCCTCTCGCAGCGTGGTCTCGTAGGAGCGGTTGACCGTCTCTTTCGCGGCCATCACCGAGACCCGGGATTTCTCGGCGATCTTCTGGGCGGCTGCCATCGCCTCTTCCATCAGCTTCTTGGCCGGCACGACGCGGCTGACAAGGCCCGAGCGCTCTGCCTCCGCGGCATCCATGAAGCGGCCCGTCAGGTTCATGTCCATCGCCTTGGACTTGCCGACATAGCGCGTCAGGCGTTGCGTGCCGCCAAGCCCGGGGATGACACCGAGATTGATCTCGGGCTGGCCGAATTTCGCGGTATCCGAACAGATGATGAAATCGCACATCATCGCCAACTCGCAGCCCCCGCCGAGGGCGTAGCCAGAGACCGCCCCGATGATCGGCTTGCGGACGCGCATGATCGCGTCGGTGTCTTCGGTGAAGAGATCCTCGGTGAAGACATCCACGAAGCCCTTGCCGCTCATCATCTTGATGTCGGCGCCGGCGGCGAACGCCTTTTCCGAGCCGGTCAGCACGATGCAGCGCACCTTCTCGTTGTCCTGTGCCTCTGTCAGCGCGCGGGCCAGCTCGGACATGAGCTGGTCGTTGAGCGCATTGAGGGCATCCGGGCGATTGAGCTTGATGAGTGCCACGTGGTCTTCTATTTCGACGATGATCGTCTCATAGGCCATGAAACCAGCTTTCATTTGTTTCCAACACCGCGATTCAGTACCACTGTTTGCGGTGCGATCAACCTATCTCTGGCAGCGCGGGCAATAGAAGCTGGAACGTCCCGATTGCACGGCGCGCGCGATCACCGCCTCGCAGCCCTCGGCGCGGCACGGGGCGCCTTCGCGGCCGTAGACGTCGAACGCGTGCTGGAAATAGCCCAACTCTCCGTTCGCATGACGGAAATCCCGCAGCGACGAGCCACCCGCGGCGATCGCGTCGTCGAGCACCGCGCGGATGATCGAAACGAGGCCGCCGGCCCGCTTTGCCGACAGGTTGCGGGCGCGGCGGCGCGGCGAGATTCCGGCGCGGAACAATGTCTCGCACACGTAGATATTGCCCAGCCCGGCCACAATCCGCTGGTCGAGAAGCGCGGATTTGATCGGGGTATCGCGCCCGTGCAGCGCACCCGCGAGATAGCCCGGGTGAAAGCTATTGCCCAGGGGCTCTGGTCCGAGCCTTGCCAGCAGCGGATGCGCCTCGGCCGCGGCCGAGGGCATCAGGTCCATCGCGCCGAAGCGCCGCGGATCGTTGAAGGTGATGCGCGCGCCGTTGCCCATGTCGAGCACAACATGATCGTGTTTGTCGGCTGCGGGATGGGCGTGCACGAACCGCCCGACCGGGTCGCCCGAAACCAGTATCCGGCCCGACATGCCGAGGTGAATGAGCAAGGTCTCGTCCGACGAGAGATCGGCCAGGATGTATTTTGAACGCCGCCGCATCGCGAGAACGCGCGTCCCGGTCAGCCGTGCCGCCATGTCGGGCGGGAAGGGCCAGCGCAGGTCCGGGCGATTGACGCACGCCCGCGTGATCACGGCACCCTCCATCACGGAAAGAAGGCCGCGGCGCACTGTCTCGACCTCGGGCAGTTCGGGCATATCTGTCCTTTGTTGCGAACACGGGGCGCATTGTAACCGGCCCCTCCTGTCCTATAAGAAATGCCAGAGCAGAAGGCGACAAGATCCATGAGCGAGAAATCCACCCATTTCGGGTTCGACGAGATACCCGAATCGGAAAAAGCCAGCCGCGTGCGCGGGGTCTTCGGCAGCGTCGCCGGCAAGTACGATGTCATGAACGACGCCATGAGCCTCGGCATCCACCGGATCTGGAAGGACGCGATGATGGACTGGCTCGCGCCGCGTGCGGGTCAGCGGCTACTGGACGTGGCCGGCGGCACGGGTGACATCGCGTTCCGGTTCCTCGACCGGGCGGGGCAGGGGCATGCGACGGTTCTCGACATAACCGAGCCGATGTTGACCGAGGGGCGCCGCCGCGCCGAGGCCGCGGCGATGGCCGACAGCCTCGACTGGGTGGTGGGCGACGCGATGGCGCTGCCTTTTGCCGATAACAGTTTCGACGTCTACGCGATCAGCTTTGGCATCCGCAACGTGACCCGCCCGCAGGAGGCGCTCGACGAGGCTTACCGCGTGCTGCGGCCCGGCGGGCGCCTGATGGTGCTGGAATTCAGCCAAATCCCCAATGAGATGCTGCAGGCGGTCTATGACCTCTACAGCTTTCACATCATCCCGCGGCTCGGGCAGGCGATCGCGAATGATCGCGAGAGTTACCAGTACCTCGTCGAATCGATCCGCCGGTTTCCCGACCAAGAGGCGTTTTTGGAGATGGTCCGTGCCGCAAGATTCGGAAATGCCAAGTACCGCAACCTGAGCCTCGGGATTGCCTGTCTGCATTCCGGCTGGAAACTCTGAAGGATGCGCGGACCCCATAACATCGTGCGGCTCGTGCGCACCGGCGCGACGCTGGAGCGGACCGGGGCCATGGCGCTGATCATGGATGCCTTCGAGGCGCCGCCGCTGGTGCGCGCGACGATGCGGTTCCTGGCCTGGCCGTTCCAGTGGCTCGGGGAAAAGGGCGACCCCGCAAGCCCGGTGGCGCCGCGTGCGCTGACGGCGCTTGGGCCGGCCTATATCAAGTTCGGGCAGATCCTCAGCACGCGACCTGACTTGGTGGGCGAAGAGCTTGCCGGCCAGTTGCGGGTGCTGCAGGACAAGCTGCCGCCGTTTCCCGTGGAGGTGGCCCAGCAAAGCATCGCCGATGAGCTGGGACGACCGGTCGACCAGCTGTTCGACGATTTCAGCCCGCCGATCGCGGCCGCGTCGATCGCGCAGGTGCACAAGGCCCGGATCCGCGAAACCGGAGAGGCCGTGGCTGTGAAGGTCCTGCGTCCGGGGATCGAACGTGCCTTCCGCCGCGACATTGACGCGTTCTATTTTGCCGCGCGGATGATCGAATTGCTTGCGCCGGGAGCACGGCGTCTGCGCCCCACGGATGTCATTACGCATTTCGAGGGCGTCGTCCTGGGAGAACTCGACCTTCGGCTCGAAGCCTCGTCGGCATCCGAGTTTTCGGCGAACACGGCCGAAGATCCGGGATTCGAGTTGCCGAAAGTTCACTGGATGCTGTCATCGCGGCGCGTGATGACGATGGGCTGGGCTGACGGTGTGTCGATGGGCGACAACGCCGCGATCGATGCAGCGGGCCATGATCGGGCCGTGCTGGCCGAGAGAGTGCTGCAGCTCTTTCTCAATCACGCGCTGCGTGACGGGTACTTTCACGGCGACATGCACCAGGGCAACCTGAAGGTGGCGCCGAACGGCAACATCATCGCCTATGATTTCGGGATCATGGGCCATATCGACGAGTATACGCGGCGCGTCTACGCCGAGATCCTCTACGGGTTCATAAGGCGCGACTACCGCCGCGTGGCCGAGGTGCATTTCGAGGCCGGATATGTGCCGGCGGATCGCGACATGGATGCGTTCGCGCGCTCCCTGAGGGCCGTGGGCGAGCCGATCTTCGGTATGGATGCCAGCCGGATCTCGATGGGCAACCTGCTGAGTTATCTCTTCGAGGTGACGGAACGCTTCGGCATGGAAACACGGACCGAATTGATTTTGCTACAGCGGACCATGGTCGTGGTCGAAGGCGTCGCACGGAGCCTCGATCCGCAGATGAACATCTGGCAAGTCGCACGGCCGGTGGTCGAGGATTATATCAAGACCACGATCGGGCCGCGTGCCGTGTTGCGCGATCTCGGGCGGACTGCAGCCGTTCTGTCGCGCTACGGTCCGCGCCTGCCACAGCTGGTGGAAGAAGCCCTGATCCGGCAATCGAACCCGCCCGAACCGGATAGACGCACGCCGTGGCGGGCGCGCCTGGGGTACGGTGCAATAGGTGCGCTGATCGGTGCGGGCGGGGTCATGGCCATGCTGGCGGTTTCCTGACTCATGGCTTGGTCTTGGGCTGACGCAAGCTGATGATCTCGCTTGCCCGCAGGCTTTGACCATCGGCCAGCACGATTTCGGTGTCGCCATCGGCAAGCCGTGCCTCGGTGATGCGGCTATGCACGCTCACGACCTCTTGCGAGAGTGTTTCGCCATTGGCGCTTGATTGCACGGCGATGGTGTAACGGCCATTGGCCAATGGCACCCCCGAGGCATCGAGGCCGGTCCAGTCCAGCCGGCCGCTTGTCGGGGCGATGTCCTGACGTTGCACGATGCGCCCCTGCCCATCGGTGACGACCAGTTGCGCGGCATCTGCCTGCGGATCGACCTTGGTGGTCAGCGTCACGGGCGCGCCGTCATATGTCACGGGCACGCGCGCCTCGGCCTCCAGCCCGATCCAGCCCGAGAGTTGCCCCAGACCCAGCGTGTCGAGGCGCGCGCCAAGACCGCCAAGCAGGTCATTGGTGCGCACCTGTTGTTCGACGGTCGAGAATGTCGCGAGCTGGACCGCGAAATCCGCGGATTCCACCGGGTTGAGCGGATCCTGATTGCGCATCTGCGTGGTCAGCATCTTCAGGAACGTCTCGAAATCGGAGCTGAGCGCATTGCCGGTCTTGCCCGCCTCATTGCCTGCGGCCTTGCTGGCAACCTGGGCTTCGCTAGCGCTGGGTTTCGGTTGCGTCGACGATGTAACTTCCATGATGTCCCCTGTTTCTATAGGCGTATGTCGAGCCGATCCGAGATCACGACCGTCTGGTTGCGCGCTTCGGCGTCGTTTCCCGCGATGTGCAATGCCGCGCCCGTCTCGATCGCATCGGCGGGCCGGGCGGTGTCCTGCGCGCCTGTCTCTTCGCGGTCGAAGGTGAATTCCGCTGTGTCGTAGCCGATATCCAGAAATTCCTGTGCGAGCGTGTCGATATTCCGGCGCAACAATTCCAGCGTTTCTGCGCGCTCGGCATGTATGTTGACGGTGACTCCGGCTTCGGACTGCGTGAACGTGAGACGCACGATGCCCAGCTCTTCGGGACTGAGGCGAAGTTCGATGCCGGATTTCATCCCCGGCCCGCCCTTCTGGATGGCCGCCGCGATCTGCATGGCCATGTTATGCGGCAGGTCGTTGCGGGGCAGGGCGGTGAGCGTTGAAGACGCGAGGCTGCTTCCGGTCGATCCGCGCGCGTCGATGCCGAGCGGCGCATCCGGATCGCCCGGACGGTCCGCGCCGGCGCCGCGTGCGGCGGCTGCCAGAACGCTGGACAGCTCGGGCCTGGACTGGGCCGCACCCGCCCCAAGCCCGTGCATCGCGGGCGACGGTCCTGTTGTTACAGGCATGGACATGCCTGACGGGCCCGGCAGGCGGGCATCATCGGGCCCCCTGATCGTGCGCATCTCGGCGCGCGGCGCGCTATCGGCTTTGCCTTCACCCCACGGCTCCGCGATGCCCGGCATGAAACGCATCTGGATGATACGGGCCGCGGCATCGGCGCGATCGGGCTTTTGGCTGGCAGGCGCCTCGACCGCCTTAAACTGCGCCGGTGAAGCCATGTGATCGGCTTTGGTGGCCTCCGCCCGAGCAGGCCCGTCGCCCCGCCGGGGCGCAGCCTGACCTGGCGCCATCTGGCTTGGCGCGACCTGACCTGGCGCCACCTGAACTGGCGCGACCTGACCTGACACCTTGCCGGCATAAAGAGGGGCAGGCCCTGGCTGGTCCGGGCGAGGCCCGACATCGGGCCCGTCCTCTGGCGACGAACGAAGCGCTTCCTCGACAGGGTGATCCAGGGTGTCATCCAGCTTCGTTTCGGCGTGCCTAGGTGCGTCGGGCTCGGGCGCGCGCGCGATTACCGTGTCGTCTGCAGCGTCGTCTGCAGCGGGCAAACCTTCCTCGCCGCTGCCAGCCTCTGGCTCGGCACCGGTCGTATTCTCCGGGTCCGGCAGGGTGGCAACGCGGACGGTTCCGGACTGGTCGGAGCAGTTTGAGGAGGCCTGAAAGACGGTATCGAACGACGCTGCGTCCTTGTCGGATGCCCCGGACGGGTCCGGGCTGCGGGCCTTGTCGGCTGTGTCGGGTCGCAAAACCATCGGCGCCTTGTCGGCCGTCAAACTGGATGCGTGCATGTCGGGGCTCCGGGCTCACTGCGTGTGCCACCATCATGCCGACAACCGGTTACTGATTCTTTACCGCTTTGCTGTCTCATGCGGCTTACTTCCATCAATTCGAGGTAATCCCGTGACAGAAGTTTTACCAACGCGCGCGGTCGCAAGTCCGCAGCAGACCCCGCAGGCGAAATCCGAACTCCGCGCCGTCGCCGAGAAGCTAGAGGCGAGCTTTCTCGCCGAAATGCTGAAATCCGCCGGTGTCGGCGAACAGGAGAACAGCTTCAGCGGCAGCACCGGCGAATCGCACTTCGCCACGTTCCAGCGAGTGGCTCTCGCACGCGAAATGGTCGCAAGCGGCGGCATCGGCCTTGCCGATATTTTCCAAGCCAACCTGAAGGAAAAGACCAATGACCAGTAAAAATGAAGATCGGATCGTCGCGCAGCTCGAGGCGCTGCTGGATGATGAACGCGCCGCGCTGCTGGACGGCAACCTGGGTCGGATCGGCGCCGGTGTCGCGGAAAAGGAACGCCTCGTGCAGGCGCTGAACGCGACGGCGGATCGCGCGCAGGATCTCGCCGCGTTGCAGGCGAAGATGACGCGCAACCAGAGCCTGCTCGACGGGGCGCTGCAGGGGATCCGGTCCGTGGCCGCGCGCATGGCCAGCTACCGCCAGATCCGCAAATCGATGGACACCTATGACGGGCAGGGGCGCAAGCATACCATCCCCGGTGAGGTGGCGCGCACGGTTCAGAAACGGGCATGAAACTTTGAATCGAATGCGCCGGAAACGGCACGGCTGGATTAGCGTCGCGTTAGGGTTTGGCAGCGCATGGTGCACAGGCATCCGGAAACGGGTGGCGCGATCCGGGCCGGACAGGTCCGCGTCGCATCGGTCAGAATGACGATCAAATCGCCATCCTGCGTGGTGACACGTATCAACGGCGCAAAGCGCCAACACGGAACAAGGATATCGCAATGACCAGCATTCTGACCAACAACAGCGCAATGGTCGCACTGCAATCGCTGCAGTCGATCAATGCGAACCTGAGCAAGACCCAGGACATGATCTCGACCGGCAAGGAAATCGGGTCGGCCAAGGACAACGGTGCCGTATGGTCGATTTCCACCAAGATGGAGAGCGACGCGAACATGTTCAACGCGATCTCCAAGGAGCTTGGGGTCGGGAAGGCAACGGTCGATGTGGCGCTCGCCGGTGTCGACCAGCTGACCGGCACGCTTGATGAAATGGAGGCTCTGGCCGTCGCCGGCAAGAGCGAGGGTGCCGACTTCGCCAAGCTCAACGAGCAGATCACCGCGCTGAAGGACAAGATGGACGCGGTCGTCGACGGGGCGCAGTTCAACGGCATCAACGTTCTGAAAGACACCGTGGACGGGACAAACGCCGGCATCAACATCGCGTCGTCGGTCAGCCGTGCCAGCCCGGGCGCCCAGTCCGGTGTCGACACCATAGAGGTTGATGCTCAGGACCTGACGACAGATGTCGTCGGCGTTACGTTGACGGCGCTCGACGGCACTTCAGCCGTGGCCGATACAGTGATCGATGAAATCCAGACCATGCGGGACGCGGTTCTGACCGCCGGCTCTTCCCTCGGCGCGAAGTCCTCTCAGGTCGGTGACCAGATGGAATTCGTTGGCGCCATGCGCGATGCGCTCAAGTCCGGGATCGGTGTCCTGACGGACACGAACATGGAAGAGGCCTCGGCCAAGCTGCAGGCGCTGCAGGTGCAGCAGCAGCTCGCGACGCAGTCGCTGTCGATCGCCAACCAGGCGCCGCAGAACATCCTGTCGCTGTTCCGCTAAGTTGATCGGGCCGGGGTGTAGACGCCCCGGCCCTGCCACCAGAAGCAAAACGCTTTACCGGAACAGAGGTGCTGAACGTGAATGTCCTTATGCAGGCGCAGAACGCCTATTCCGCCAACACTCAGAACCATATACGCAGCCCGCGTGCCGTCGAATACGCGGCCGTGGCGCGGGTTACGTCCCGGCTGAAAAAGGCCGGATCCGAAGGTCCGGACCACTTTCCCGAACTGGCCGCGGCGCTGAACGAGAACCGCGACCTGTGGCGTATGCTTGCTATGGATGTGGCCAGCGACGGCAATGGATTGCCGACCGGGCTGCGCGCGCGTCTCTTCTATCTCTTCGAGTTCACCGATCAACACACCACCAAGGTCCTCGAAAGGTCTGCCGATATCTCCCCGCTGGTTGAAATCAACACCGCGATCATGCGCGGCCTCAGCGACAGTGGGGCCCAAGGATGAGTGGGCTCGTCCTGAAACTCGGTCCGCGGGAACGGGTGCTGATCAACGGCGCGGTTGTGGAAAATGGCGAGCGTCGGTCGAGGCTCGTGGTGCAGACGCCGAATGCCAGTATCTTGCGCTTGCGCGATGCCATCCATCCTGACGAGGCGACAACGCCGGTGCGTCGCGTCTGCTACAGTGCGCAGCTGATATTGTCGGGCGACTGCGACCCCGCCGCCGCGCGCCCCCGGATTCTGCGACAGATCGAGGAACTGAGCCAGGTGCTGCGCGACGCCGACAGTCGCGCACTTCTGACACGCGCGACTCAGGATCTTCTGGACGATCAGTATTATCAATGCCTCAGGGCCCTGCGCGCCCTGCTGCCACGCGAGGACCGCATGATGGCCCATGGGCATCTGTCATGACCTTCTCACCTATCATTCCGGGCGGCGGTCTCGCCGGGTGGTCGCTGCTCAATCGTACGATGGAGCGGCAGACGGAGCTTTTCAACAAGTCGCCGCAGATCGTGCGCGATACCGAGTATTTCGAAAAGACCATCGGCGATATCAAGACCGCGGCGGACCTCGTTTCTGACCGACGGCTGCTGCGCGTTGCGCTCGGGGCGTTCGGGCTGCAGGAACAGATTAACAGCCAGGCCTTTATCCGCAAGATCCTTGAAGGAGGGACAACACGCGACGATGCGTTGGCCAACCGGCTGACAGACCCGCGTTTCAAGCAACTTGCAGAAGCGTTCGGATTTGGCGACGAGGACAAGCTGAAAACCCAAGAGGCCGGGTTCGGTGCGAATATCGCGGATAAGTTTCAACGCCGCGAATTCGAGGTTGCGGTTGGGGATCAGGACCAGGCCATGCGCCTTGCGCTGAACGCGGAACGGGAACTGGGTGTGATCGCGGCTGATGGGGCCTCCGAGAATGCACGCTGGTTCCGCATCCTCGGGAACGCGCCGCTGCGCGAGGTGTTCGAAACTGCCCTCGGGTTTCCTCAAAGCTTCGGGCAACTGGATCTCGATCGGCAATTGGGCGAAATCAAGTCTCGGGCAGAGAGCCAGCTTGGCATCACCTCATTGTCCGAGCTGGCCGATCCCGATGTGCAGGACCAATTGATACGCCGGTTTCTCGTGCGAGAGCAGATCAACAGCTTCAACGTCCAATCCTCCCAATCCATCGCACTGACCCTGCTTCGGTCAGCCCCGCGCGTTTTCTGAGCACCTGGGTTCCGATATTCCGGCACCGGCGCGCTGATCCTGTCAGGACCGCGCAACCGGGGTCTGTGAATCGCCCCGGGTCTGTCGGAGACCTATAGCTTCATTTCACGCGACCATATCGAGCACGTCGCGCTGTGCATAGAAGGTCTCTTCAGCCTCTGCTGGCGGGATGTTTCCGATGGGGCCAAGCAGGCGCCGGTTGTTGAACCAATCGACTGTTTGGCGTCAGCACCTATGGGACAGATTTGATGTTTTCGTAACGGAGGATTTCTGGTTCATCGCAGCCACCAAGGAGCGAAGATGGACAAGAAATCCGGAACATCGAAGGACGAGGCCGACGAGCTGGTCAAAGGGATAAAGCGCAAGACCCGCAAACAGTATTCGGCCGAAGAGAAGATCAGGATCGTGTTGGCGGGCTTGCGCGGCGAGGAAAGCATTGCTGCCCTGTGCCGCCGTGAAGGGATCAGCGAGAGTCTGTATTACACATGGTCGAAGGAGTTTCTCGAGGCGGGCAAACAGCGTCTGGCCGGCAACACCGCGCGTCAGGCGACCTCCCCCGAGGTCAAGGAACTGCGCGCGGAGACGACCGCGCTGAAGGAGGTCGTTGCCGACCTGACCCTGGAGAACCGCTTGCTCAAAAAAAGCATGATCGGGGATGGGGAGTGCGAGGCATGAGGCATCCCGCATCGGAAAAGCTGGAGATCATCCGCACCGTCGAAGCGTCGCATCTGCCGGTGCGTCAGACGCTGACCATGCTCGGGATCCCCAGCACGACCTATTATCGCTGGTATGACCGATGGTCGGAAGGCGGGCTTGATGCGCTCGCAGACACCGCACCACATCCCGGGTCCGTGTGGAACCGCCTTCCGGACGAGACCCGGGCGGATATTATAGAGTTTGCCCTTGAGCACGAAGACCTGACGCCCCGCGAGCTGGCGGTGAAGTACACCGACGATAAGAATTATTTGGTATCGGAATCATCGGTTTACCGGATCCTTAAGGCGGAGGATCTGATCACGGCGCCGGCGCATATCGTGATGAAGGCGGCCAATGAGTTCAAAAACAGGACCACGCGGCCAAACGAGCTCTGGCAGACCGACTTCACCTATCTCAAGGTTTTCGGGTGGGGGTGGTTTTACCTTTCGACCATCCTGGATGATTACAGCCGATACATCATCGCCTGGAAGCTCTGCACGACGATGAAAGCTCAGGACGTGACCGACACGCTCGACCTGGCGCTGGACGTGTCGGGCTGCGACAGCGCCACCGTGGCCGCCAAGCCAAGGCTGCTCAGTGACAACGGATCGTCTTACATCGCGGGCGACCTGGCCGATTATCTCGAGGACAAGGGCATGGACCATGTCCGCGGCGCGCCTTACCACCCGCAGACCCAGGGCAAGATCGAGCGATGGCATCAGACCATGAAGAACCGCGTGCTGCTCGAGCATTACTTCCTGCCCGGGGTGCTGCCAGACGAATTCGAACTCGTCTTTACTTGGACAGAGAAGCTGTCCTTTACGCCGAGCAGAGACCGCGCCACTCGGCGAGGGCGGCAGCGCGGTTTCGCTTGAAATTTTGTCTGCTTCAGAGGCTGCGTTCCTGATTGAAGAGGTTGTAAATGGAGGCGTGGACGGCGGCGAATTTCTGGAGACTTCGCATGTGGCGAAACCGAAGCATCGCCCGTTCTCGCCTTCGAAAGGGCAGGTGTGAGTTCTCGGCCCTGTTGTTCAACCAGCGGCCAGTTTCCTGCCTGTGGGCTGCGCCGATCTCCTTCAGTGCCGCGCCGTAGGAGCGCAGTTGGTCCGTGACGATCTCCTCCGGTCGACCGTGCTTACGCATTGTTTTCTTGAGGAATTTCAATGCGGCCTTCTTGTCGCGGGTCTTCGTCACGAAACTTTCCAGGACTTCGCCTTCGTGATCCACGGCCCGCCAGAGATAATGCCTCTCGCTATTGATCTTCACGAACACCTCGTCGAGATGCCAGCGCCAGCGGCTGGATTTTATTCCCGCAATGCGGCGCTTCTTGATCTCGGCAGCGAAGAGCGGACCGAACCGGTGCCACCAATACCGCACCGCCTCATGGCTGACGTCGATACCGCGCTCGTGCAACAAGTCTTCAACGTTGCGCAAAGAAAGTGGAAACCTGACATACATCATGACCGCCAGGCGGATGATCTCCCGGCTGGTTTTGAAGTACTTGAAAGGGTCGCGTTTTGCCATGCGGGCAGGGTAGGGCGGCGCTAAGCCGGCCTCAACCCAAGTTTCTTTGACAGCGCCAGCTTGAGAGCCTGGGATACAAGGTACTGACCGCCTCCGAAGGAGAGCCTGCCTTGGCGATCCTGCGAGAGCGATCGGACATCGATCTGCTCTTCACTGACATCGTCCTGCCCGGGGGGATGAATGGTCTGCAAATTGGCGAGGCGGTGGAAAAGATGCGGCCGGGCATAAAGATCCTCTATACTTCCGGATATTCAGCGAGCGCGATCGCCAATGGAGGGCGTCTCAAGGCGGGGGTCGAACTTCTGAGCAAACCCTACCGGCGGGCGGAGTTGGCTGCGAAACTTCGGAACGTACTGGACGGACACTCTCCAAATGTGCTGAACAAAGCGGATGTTCGCTGAAAAGGCGGCCTGATTTTGAACTGATGCGATGGATGCTCCCAACCAAAAGTGACCTGACGCGCCTGGAAGAGCCGGGCCGCCAACAGCAGCCGAACCATCGAGATCGGGCATTGCGCGAAGCAATGCGTGATCAGCGCGATCCGGGTTGCGGTCAGGCTGTTGCCCGGCCCTTCAGTTGTTCAACGATTCCGGTCATGCCGGCGTTGTGACGCCAAGTGCCATGGGCGCATTGCGGAGCCGTCGCGCCAGTTCGGACCGTCGATAGGGTTTCTGCAAAAGCTCGAAACCCTGACCCAGCTGTCCACCAAGGACGATGCTTTCCTCGCCATGACCTGAGGTGAACAGGATGCGCAGTCCGGGACGCAACCGCACGGCCGCTTCGGCCAGATCGCGTCCGGACATGCCGCCAGCCATGACCATATCGGTGAACAGCAGATCGATGTCCGCGCGCTGGTGAATGATCTCGAGCCCGGTAGGCCCGTCCGGCGCCTCCGAGACCTGATAGCCGAGCGCCAGGAGTTGCCTCACGGCATGTTCGCGGACCATGTCGTCATCATCGACCACCAGCACATGGTCGCTGACATCCTTGACCGCAGCGGGCGAGACCGAGGTTTGGGTTGGGGTCTTGGACATCGGGGTCTCCAAACTTTTTTCGGGTCGCAGCGCCGGAGATCAATGTCCGTAATACATCCCGGCGGTCACCGACAATCAAACCTTCAGCGTCCACTTACATTACCTCATGCCATGTCAGCTAACCATGATGACTGCGATGACAAGAATGTTCACAGCAGACTTGTCGGTTTTCAGTTGGTTCGGTCAAGAAATGGAAACCATGAACGGGAATTGCCGCTCATCGTGGCCAACATGGCACACGTGAAAGGAAAGATCACTTGAGGAAGCATTGCCAGATTACGGCCTGCGGACCGCCCGTTCAGTCCAGTAGTTTCCGAAGTTCGCGGTTCAGGGTGGCCCTGTCGAACGGTTTGGCCAACCATCCAAGTTCAGCGAAGCTGGTCATTTCGGAAGTCAGGACAGGGTCTGCATAGCCGGACATCAGAACGATCTTCAGGGTCTTGTCTGCGGATCGCGCCAGCTTGGCCAACGCGACACCGGTCTTGTCGCGATCCAAGATGATATCACTGAGCAGCAGGTTGATCTTGCATCCACCTCGCAGAACCTCCTGAGCCTCGGGTACACTTGCCGCACTCCGGACGTCGTATCCCAGACTTTTCAACTGGTCGGTAACCGTAGAGCGCACGTCGGACACGTTTTCGACCAGCAGTATGGTCTCGCCATTGCTGCCGGCCGTCATGGCGGGCGTTTTCTCCTTGACGCTTGCCGGATCCTCGAGGTCGGCAGGCGTCAGATACATT
>Ga0307946_1000278_pt1 | contig 30764 bp, 27 predicted proteins | sample OrgLakmetagen230_FD_203153 | JGI IMG/M metagenome (GOLD analysis project Ga0307946, IMG submission 203153) | Saline water microbial communities from Organic Lake, Antarctica - #230 | ecosystem: Environmental > Aquatic > Non-marine Saline and Alkaline > Saline | place: Antarctica: Organic Lake...
CGCGGCTTCTGGAAATGCCGCACACCGAGGCCTGACAGAAGTTCGCACTCGATCACACGCCAATAGGGTCAAAAACTTCTTGCACTACGGGCGGCAACCACAGAAGAGAAGGTCCACATCATCAAGCTGCGATTGCCGGCGGCTGCGGTCGAACTGGGCGCGGATGTTCGCGGCCCCCGCACCGCCATCATAAGCGACCTTGGTGGCAAGGTAGATGTCGTCCCTCTCGGCGGCGACCATTGGCCCCAGCAGACGTTCCGACGCGCCGTCCGTATACCCGACTGCCGTGTCAAAGTGGTTGATCTCCGCAGCGCGTGCGACGTCATACATCGCACGGCTTTCGGCGGCATCCGCCTTGCCACCGAATTGCATGGTGCCAAACGTCAGCGTCGAGAGGGGCTGCCCAGAGAGTGTTGCAAGTGTCATGGCGGCAAACTGTCATGCCGCCGCCCGATGGAAAAGACCCAGACGCACAAATCCCCCCGCCCATCATCTTGCCGGAAATATCCCGGGGGTCTGGGGGCTGGCCCCCGGGCCGAGTGTCGCCAACAGACCCGGCCTTCGCAAGGTCCCAACGTCTCCCACGAAAAAGCGCGCCGCCAGGGGCGACGCGCTGTCTTCGATCTGGACTGCCGTTTACTGTCTGGCGGCGAACTCGTCGACCTGACGCTCGGCTTCGGCTTTCTCGATGCCGTAACGCTCTTGAATCCTGCCGACCAGTTGTTCGCGATTGCCTTCGGCCTGAGTGACGTCGTCATCCGTCAGGTCGCCCCAGTTCTCCTTGACCGAGCCGGTCATCTGTTTCCAGTTGCCTTTGATCTGATCCCAATTCATTGCTTCACTCCTTGATAGGTGTTTGTGCAGATGGAACGTGGCGGCGCGCGTGATGTTCCGCGACCCACGGGCGGACAGGCGACTATTCTGTTGCGTCTTGACCTGTATCAGGAATCGAGCCAAAAAAAAAGGGAAAAGCGCGCCGCCAGGGCGACGCGCAATCCATTTGTCGTCCGGTCAAAAGTCTTTTGAAGGACGTTACTCGGGGATCGTTCCGGTCAGGCCCTCGACGTAAAAGTCCATGCCCAGAAGCGTGCCGTCATCGGCGATTTCGCCTTCTTCAAGCCAGACCGACCCGTCCTGCATGTTGATCGGCCCTGTGAAGGGGTGGTATTCGCCAGCGGCGATCCGGTCGCGCAGGTCTTCGGCCGATGCCTTGACCTCTGCGGGGATCGCGTCGGTGATCTCGCCGATGCCGACCATGCCGGTGTCGATCCCGTCCCAACGGTCACTGGTTTCCCAAGTGCCGTCGATCACCGCGCGGGTCCGCTCGATGTAGTAGGGGGCCCAGTTGTCGATGATGGACGATACGCGGGGCATCGGGGCATATTCGCTCATGTCCGACGCCTGACCGAAGGTGTAGACGTTGCCCGCGGCTTCGGCGGCAGCCTGTGGCGCGGTCGAATCGGTGTGTTGCAGGATCACGTCGGCGCCCTGCTCGATCAGTGTTGTGGCTGCGTCTGCCTCACTCGCCGGATCGAACCAGGTGTAGGCCCAGATGATCTTGAACTCGATGTCGGGGTTCACCTCCTGCGCGTGCAGGTAGGCCGCGTTGATGCCCCGGATGACCTCGGGGATCGGGAAGGACGCGATGTAGCCCACGATGTTGCTTTCGGTGATCTGGCCCGCGATATGGCCCTGCACCGCGCGGCCTTCGTAGAAGCGTGCGGAATAGATCGACAGGTTGTCGGCGGTCTTGTAGCCCGTCGCGTGTTCAAACTTCACGTCCGGAAACTTTTCGGCAGCGGCAACTGTCGGGTCCATGAAACCAAATGACGTCGTAAAGATCAGGTCTGCTCCCTGCAAAGCCATCTGCTCGATGGCGCGCTGCGCATCGGCTCCTTCCGGCACGTTTTCCACGAAGACCGTCTCGACCTGATCGCCGAACTCGGCTTCGACGGCCAACCGGCCCTGATCGTGTTCGTAGGTCCAGCCGCCGTCACCCACCGGGCCCACATAGATGAACCCGACGCGGGTCGGATCGTCGTCTTGGGCAGCGGCGCCGGTGGCAAGGGTCGAGGCCAGAATGGCGGCGACAGCTCTGCGTGTGAAAATCATGATAACTCCCCGTTGGTAGATGCCGCTTATCGTGCGGCGTGAAAGATGCGCCCCAAAGATCCCGGCGCGCGTCCCGCCGACATGATGACCAGAACGGCGATGGTTGCAAGGTATGGCGACATCGACAGGATTTCGACCGGGACGGCGACACCGGCCGCTTGCAGGTTCAGCTGCAAAACAGTCACCCCGCCGAACAAATAGGCACCCAGCACAAGCCGTTCCGGCTTCCAGCTGGCGAAGACCACGATGGCCAGCGCGATCCAGCCCGCACCGGCGGTCATGCCCTCGGTCCATTGCGGCACCCGCACGAGGCTGAGGTAGGCCCCGCCCAGCCCTGCGCAGGCCCCGCCGAAAAGAATCGCCAGCAGCCGCACGCGGCGCACGTGATAGCCAAGTGCGTGCGCGGCATCGTGGTTTTCGCCCACGGCGCGCAGGACCAGTCCGGCCTGTGTGAATTTCAGAAAAAGCCAGACCGCCAGCACGATCAGCAGTCCGACGTAGACCATCGGGTCATGCTGGAACACGATCGGCCCGATCACCGGGATGTCGCTCAGAAGCGGGATGTGCCAGTCGGGAAAAGCCGGTGCCTTGATCCCGACATAGCCCTGTCCCATCAGGGCACTCAGCCCCAGCCCGAACAGCGTCAGAGCCAGTCCGGTCGCGACCTGATTGGACAGCAGAAACTGCGTCAGCAGCCCAAAGACGAGCGACAGCGCGGCGCCGCCACCAGCCGCAGCAAGGAACCCCAGCCACGGCGATCCCGTCGTCGTCGCGGCGACGAACCCCGTCACGGCACCGGCGATCATCATTCCTTCGACGCCAAGGTTCAGCACGCCCGCGCGCTCGACCACCAGCTCTCCGATGGCGGCCAGAAGGATCGGCGTTGCGGCCACCATAAGAGAGGCCAGAAGCAGGAGCGGGTCGATGGCGGAAAGGTTCATGTCGCAAGACCTTCTTGAGGGTAACGCCGACAGGCTTGCGTCAAAGCCCGATACCGGGACGGTCGGAGACAAGGGGTCATGCGACCTCCCGCTTGCCGATCGCCGGGCGGTAATTGGTCATCACGTCCACCGCCAGCAGGAAGAACAGCAGCATCCCCTGCAAAAGCTGCACAGCGGCGCCCGGCAATCCAAGGTTGGATTGCGCGATCTCGCCCCCGATGTAGGTCAGCGCCAACAGCACGCCGGCCAGCAGAATACCCAGCGGATGCAGGCGGCCCAGAAAGGCCACGATGATCGCCGTGAACCCGTAGCCCACGTTGAAATCGATGGTGATCTGCCCCGACGGCCCCGTCACCTCGAACAGCCCCGCCAGTCCGGCAAGGGCCCCTGAAATGCCCATGCAGGCCAGAACCATGCGTCCCGGATTGACGCCTGCAAAGCGCGCCGCGCGGGGCGACTGTCCGGTCAACCGGACGTGAAAGCCGAAGATATGCCGCGACAGGGTGATATAGGCAAAGATCACCGCGATCAAAGCGGCCACGACGCCCCAATGCACGCCGGTGCCCGCCATCAGTTCGGGGTTGGCCGATGAGGCCCATTGCGACAGGTTGCGCGAGCCCGGAAATCCGCGCCCTTCCGGGCTTCTCAACAGGCCCAGCGCCATTGAGGCCACCAGTCGCTCGGCCACGTAGACCAGCATAAGCGAGACAAGGATCTCGTTGGCACCGAACTTGACCTTCAACAAACCGGGAATCATCCCCCAGGCCCAGCCGCCCAGTGCCCCCGCGACAACCATCAAGGGAAAGATCAGCCGTGTCTCTGCGGGATAAAGCGCCAGACCCACGGCAGCCCCGGTAATCGCTCCGACGATATATTGACCCTCGGCTCCGATGTTCCAGACGCCGGCACGAAACCCGAAAGACAGCCCGATCGCGATCAGGATCAGGGGGGCCGCCTTCACCAGAATCTGCGGGCGGTAGTAAAAGGAAAATTCGCCGAAAAGAGGCTCGTAGAAAATCGCGCTGATCACGGAAAACGGATTCTTGCCCAATGCGGCGAACAGGACGCCGCCGACGATCATCGTCAGCGCGACCGCAAGAAGGGGGGCCAGATAGACCCACGTCTTGCTGGGCTGGGGCCGTTTCTCAAGCGCAATCATGGCGTGGTCCCTGTCTGTGATGACATGTCACCCTTACGCATCCACATGGGCGACCTCCAGATCATGGGCGCCGCCCAGCATCAGCCCGATTTCCTCTACCGTCAGCCCCTGTGCGGGGCGCGGATCGGACAGACGCCCGGCGTTGAGCGCGCAGAACCGGTCCGAAACTTCCATCAACTCGTCCAGATCCTGACTGATGCAGACCACGGCCGCCCCCGAGGCGGCCAGATCCAGAAGCGCCTGCCGGATCGCGGCGGCGGCTGATGCATCGACTCCCCATGTGGGCTGGTTCACCACGAAGACGTCCGGCTTTTGCAGCACCTCCCGCCCGATCACGAACTTCTGCAGGTTGCCGCCCGACAGGGACCGCGCCGCGTTGTCCGGCCCCGGCGTGCGGACGTCGAAATCGGCGATGACCCGGCTGGCGAACGCCCTTGCGCGACCCCAGTCCAGAAACCCGCGCGAGGTCAGGTTTTCCCGCGTCGCTGCCGTCATGACGGCGTTTTCGGTCAGGGTCATGTCCGGGGCGGCGGCGTGTCCCATCCGTTCCTCGGGTGCGGCCAGCAATCCCAGCGCGCGGCGTGCGTTTGCGGGCGAATGTCCGATATCGCGCCCCTTCAGTGCCACCATCCCCGGCTTGACCCTGATCTCACCCGACAGGGCGGCGACCAACTCGTCCTGCCCGTTGCCCGCCACGCCGCCGATCCCCAGCACCTCGCCCGTTCGGACCGACACCGTGATGTCCTCCAGAGCCGTGCCAAAGCGGTGCGGGGCCGGGGCCGACAGGCCGGTGATGTCCAGAACCACATCGCCCGCCGGTTTCGCTGCGCGTTCCGGCACATGCAGCACTTGGCCCACCATCATCTCTGCCATGGCGCGTGCGCTGGTCTCGCGCGGGTCGCAGGTGCCCACGACCTGGCCCAGTCGCAGGATGGTCGCGGCCTCGCAGATGGTGCGGATTTCCTCCAGCTTGTGCGAGATATAAAGGATCGCCGTGCCCTCGGCAGACAGCTTGCGCAGGGTCTCGAACAGGATACCCACCTCCTGCGGCGTCAGCACGCTGGTGGGCTCGTCCATGATCAGCAGCTTGGGGTCCTGCAGCAGGCAGCGCACAATCTCGACCCGCTGGCGTTCTCCGGCAGACAGTTCTCCGACAACCCGCCACGGATCCAGCGGCAGGCCATACTGCGCCGACACCGCCTTGACCCGTGCGGCCACTTCGCGCTGTTTCGGAGGGTCTTCCATGCCCAGCGCGATGTTCTCGGCCACGGTCAGCGCATCGAACAGGCTGAAATGCTGGAATACCATCGCCACGCCCTTGGCCCGCGCCTCGCGCGGCTCGGACGGGGCGAAGGCCTCGCCGCGCAAGGTCATCGAACCGCTGTCGGGCTTGACCAGACCGTAGATCGTCTTGACCAGCGTGGATTTGCCAGCGCCGTTCTCGCCCAAAAGCGCGTGAACCTCACCGGACCGGATGGAAAACGATACGTCCTTGTTGGCGACGACGCCGGGGTAGGCTTTCGTCAGCCCTCGCAGCGTCAGCAACGCGTCAGTCATCCCGTGCAATCCCCAGCGGCATCTTGTCCCGCGCCCAGCATCGCCATCGCGACCCCGATAGCAAGGGCCTGCGGATGCTTTCCAAGGCCCGGATCGCCTATCGGACAGGCAATGCGCGAAATTTGGGCAGAAGAATGTCCCAAAGCTGCCAGCCGCCTCCGGAACCGTGCCCATTTCGTCGCCGACCCGATCAATCCGCAGGACGCGAAAGGCTGCGACAGGATCCGGTGGCACAGGGCCAGGTCGATGGCGTGACTATAGGTCAGTATCAGGTGGTGCGCCTCAGGCGGTGCGTGCCCCGCCACCAACGCGGGGTCAGCAGCCATCAGCGGCGTGACACCGTTAGGCAGGGCGTCGGGGAACCGGTCGGTGGACGTATCGACCCATGTGATCGCGTAATCGGGCAGGGGGGCCATGACCGCGACGATCGCCCGCCCCACGTGTCCCGCGCCGTAAACCCACAAGGGCGCACCTGCCGGCCCTTCCAAAGCCTCGGCGCGCACGAAGCCCAGCGTCACCGATCCGCCGCAACACTGCCCGAGTGCTGGTCCCAGCGGCACGACCCGTTCGGCTCTTTCGCGGCCATCCGCCAGCATCGCGCGCGCTTCGCGCATGGCCTCCCACTCCAGCGCACCACCGCCGATGGTGCCCTCGGTCCGGTTCGGCCAGACCATCATCTGCGTGCCTGCCTCGCGCGGCACGGACCCCGCCGTGCGGGCCACGGTGATCCGGATGCCCGTCACCCGCGCGCCCGCTCGATCGCCCGCAATACCTCTTCCGCCGTCGCCGGGGCCTGCAGATCGGGATAGGCCGGACCGCAGGCCGCACAGGCGTCCGACAGGGCCAGATGCGCCGAAATCCCCAGCATGAACGGCGGCTCGCCCACAGCCTTGGACCGATAGACCGTCTGTGCCGGATTGGGCTGGTCCCACAGATCCACGTTGAAGACCCGTGGCCGGTCGGAACAGGCGGGGATCTTGTAGGTCGATGGTGCATGGGTGGTCAGCCGACCGGTGTCGTCCCAGACCAGTTCCTCGGTCGTCAGCCAGCCCGCACCCTGCACATAGCCACCCTCGACCTGCCCGATATCCAGACCGGGGTTCAAGGACGCCCCCGCATCATGCAGGATATCGGTCCGCAGGATCCGGTTCTCGCCCGTCAGCGTGTCGATCACCACCTCGGTCACGGCAGCGCCTTGGGCAAAGTAGAAGAACGGCCGTCCCTGACCCTTGATCCGGTCCCATGCAAGGTCGGGCGTCTTGTAGAACCCCGTCGCCGACAGGCTGACCCGGTTCTCGTAGGCCGTCTGCACCGCGCGCGCGAAACTCATGTCATCCCCGCCGACACTCACCCGACCTTCGGCAAACCGCACGTCCTTGTCACCGCACTGGTACAGCTCGGCCAGACAGCCCGCGATCCGCTCTCGGATGGTGTCGCAGGCAGCCTGCACCGCCATCCCGTTCAGATCCGACCCCGACGAGGCCGCGGTAGCCGAGGTATTGGGCACCTTGCCCGTATCGGTGGCCGTGATCTTGACCTGATCGACGCCGATGCCAAAGCGCGACGCTGCCACCTGTGCTACCTTCTGGAACAGCCCCTGTCCCATCTCGGTCCCGCCGTGGTTCATGTGCACGGATCCGTCCTGATAGACATGGACCAGCGCGCCCGCCTGATTGAGATGTGTCAGCGTAAAGGAAATCCCGAACTTCACCGGCGAAAACGCGATCCCGCGCTTCAGCAGATCGTTGTCCGCATTCCACCGTGCGACGGCACCCCTTCGTGCCGCATACTCACAGCGCTCCAGCAAGGTGTCCGTCATCTCGTGCAGGATGAAATCCGCCACCTTCATCCCGTAAGGCGTCGTGTTCTCGTCCGCGGCCTCCACCGCGACCCGGTCGTCGTCGAACGCCTGAGACCCGCGCGAGGCGATATCTCCCTCCTTCATCTCGGCCGGAAAACTCCGGGGGGAGTCCGCAGGACGGGGGGCTGGCCCCCCTGCAACATCGCCCATCGCGCGGTAATAGTTCCGGCGGCGCACATCGGCCGCATCCATCCCCAGCGCATGCGCGACCTCGTCCATCACCCGCTCGATCCCCAGCACACCCTGCGGCCCGCCGAATCCGCGATAGGCCGTGGCGCTTTGGGTGTTGGTCTTCAACCGGTGCGAGGTGATCCGCACGGCGTCCAGCAGATAGGCGTTGTCCGCATGCAGCATCGCCCGGTCGGCCACGGGCAGCGACAGGTCCATCGCCCAGCCACAGCGTGTCATCTGCATGAAATCCACCGCCAGCACGCGGCCCGTGTCGTCATAGCCCACGTCGTAGTCGATCCGGAAATCGTGGCGCTTGCCGGTGATCACCATGTCGTCGTCGCGATCATAGCGCATCCGGCAGGGACGCCCCGTCGCCCGCGCCGCTACGGCACAGCCGACCGCCAGCGCGTTGCCCTGACTTTCCTTGCCGCCGAAACCGCCGCCCATGCGCCGCACCTCGACCCGCACGGCGTTCATCGGCACGCCCAGCGCCTCTGCGACCTTGTGCTGGATCTCGGTCGGGTGCTGGGTCGAGGAGTGGACGACCATGTCCCCGCCTTCCTGCGGCAGGGCAAGTGCCGCATGCCCTTCCAGATAGAAATGCTCCTGTCCGCCCATCTCGATCCGGCCCCGCAGGCGGCGGGGGGCGTCCTGCAGCGCCTGGCCCACATCCCCCTTGGTCCAGACGCGCGGTCCGTCCTCGAACCGGCTGTCGGCCTCCATCGCGGAGTCGATGCTCAGGATCGGCGTGTGCGGGTCGATCTCGACGCGGCCCAGCCGCGCGGCCTTGCGGGCGTTCAGGTGCGTGTCGGCGACCACCATGAAGACGGGCTGACCCATGTAGTGGACATCGCCGGTCGCGAGCAACGGCTCGTCGTGGTTCGACGGGCTGACATCGTTGGCGAAAGGCAGGTCATCGGCGGTCATGACCGCGACCACACCGGGCGCCACCCGCACCGCTGACAGGTCCATCGCCGTAATCGTGCCTGCCGCGACATGGCTCAACCCGAAGGCCAGCGACAGGGCGTTGGCCGGGGCCGGAATATCATCGACGTAGCGCGCGGCACCGGTCACATGCAGGTGTGCGGCGTCGTGTGGAAGCGGCTTGCCGACGCTCATGACTGCACCTCCAGCACGGTGACGGATTGTCCGGTCAGGTCCGCATGATAGCGCCGCAGCATGTTGCGGGCCGTGGTCAGCCGGTAGTGGGCCGAGGCCCGCATGTCCGACAACGGCTGGAAATCCGCATCGAAAGCGGCAAGGGCCGCCGTCACGGTCGCGGTTGTCCACGGCTGACCCACCAGTGCCGTCTCGACGGCGCTTGCCCGCTTGGGCACACCCGCCATCCCGCCAAAGGCGATGCGCGCGGCGCTGACGGTGCCGTCCGCGACCGTCACGTTGAAGGCCCCGCAGACGGCGGAAATATCCTGATCGAAACGTTTTGATAATTTGTAAACGCGCAGGGCGTTATCCCCGTGGGGAAGGTCGACGCCCGTGACGAACTCGCCCTTGGCGCGGTCCTGCTTGCCATAGTCGATGAAGAAGTCCTCGATGGGCATCTGGCGGGTCGCGTCTTCCTTGCGCAGGTGCAGGGTCGCCCCCAGCGCGATCAGCACCGGCGGATTATCCCCGATGGGCGATCCGTTGGCGATATTCCCGCCAAGCGTCGCTGCGTTGCGGACCTGCTGCGATCCGTAGCGGCGGATCATTTCGGCGTAGGACGGATAATCCTCTTGCACGGCGTCGCGCACATCGGTCATCGCGGTCATCGCGCCGATGTGCAGACCGGCATCGCTGCGGGTCACGCCGCGCAGATCATGGCAGCGGTCAAGAAAGATCACGGTGCCCAGATTGCGGAACGATTTCGTCACCCAGAGCCCCACGTCCGTCGCCCCCGCGATCAGCGTGGCCTTGGGGTGGGCGGCGTACATCGCGGCCAACGCGTCCGAACTTTCGGGATGGAATACGGCGTCTGCGCCCGCTTGCGGCCCCCCTTCGGCTGATGCTCCGGTCGCGGCCAGCGGCGCACGATGCCCCCAGTCGGCCTTGGCGTCTTCGGGCGCCGGCCCGTCTTCCCCACGGGGCGCCGTGTCCTTGGGCGCGGACAACAGCGGTGGTGCGTCGCGCATCCAGTCCGGCACGTCCGCGCCGGCTGCGGCCTCTGCCGCGCGCACGATCGGCGCATAGCCCGTGCAGCGGCACAGGTTCCCGGCCAGCTGGTCGTCGTGGTCGGTCGCAGCATTGAGATGCGCCGTCGCCATCGACACGATGAACCCCGGCGTGCAGAACCCGCACTGGCTGCCATTCTTGTCGACCATCGCCTGCTGCACCGGATGCAGCTGCCCGTCCGGCCCCGCGATCCCTTCGACAGTCCGCACGGCCTTGCCGTGCAATTGCGGCAGGAACAGGATGCAGGCGTTCAGCGCCCGCGCGCCCCGGTCGTCCGTGACCATGACGGTGCAGGCCCCGCAATCGCCTTCGTTGCAGCCTTCCTTGGTCCCCGTCAGTCCGCGCCCCTCGCGCAGCCAGTCCAGCAGCGTCACGGTGGGTGCCGCCTGCGTGGTGACTGTCTCTCCGTTCAGAAGAAACGTGATGTCCATGAGATGTCCTGCCGCGTTACCAGGTTGTCGGTGTCCGGCGCGGTCCCGATGCGGCGTAGGGAACGGCCCGTTTACCGGGACAGAAAACAAGGCCGGAACCCAATTTGCAAGGGGTGTGACCGATACGGGGCCGCGACACCGTCGCTCTCGCGGCGTCACTGTGCCAGCCGGCGGAATGACTGCCGTGAAACTCACTGCTTTGCACCATGTCCAGCTGGCCATGCCCAAGGGGCGGGAAACTGACTCCCGCGCCTTCTATCAGGGCGTTCTGGGCCGGCGGGAAGTGCTCAAGCCTGCCGGGCTGACCGGTCGTGGCGGTTCTACATTGCAGACCCTTTCGGCAACCGGATAGAGCTTGTCCAGGTGGATGCCGACCCTTGATCAAAGGTCTTGCGCCACGGTCTCCATCTGCGTCGCGGCGGTGCCCCAGCCGTCATGGAACCCCATTCCGGCGTGGGCTGCGCTGGCCTCGGGCGTGGCATGCATGACCGTCACCACATAGGTGCAGCCGGTGTCGGCAGGGGCAATGCGGAAATCTGCCGTAAAGGCGAACCCTCCGACATCGGCGTCGATGTCATTGGGGTGGAACTCTGGCCCCAGCGCAGTGGTCCAGACCAGCCGGCGGTGCGGTTCGGCCAGCAGGATGCAGCCCGCCGCGCCCGACATCTCTCCGTGATCCGGCACCTGCATCACCGTGCGGAATATCCCGCCGGGGCGGGGGTCGATCTCGACCTCTGTGGTGACCACCGGTCTGGGTGCGAACCACTGTTTGACAAGATGGGGTTCGGTCCAGCATCGCCAGACGGCAGCGGGGGTCGCGGCCAGCGTTCGGGTAAAGGACAAGGTTGTGTTGCGGGTCATTCCGGTTTCTCCTGATCAAGATTGAGGGCCAGTTGGTCCAGCGTATCCAACCGCCGTTCCCAAACCTCACGCTGCCAGGCCAGCCATCCCTGAGCCTCCAGCATGGCTGCCGCGTCGATCCGATAGGTGCGCACGCGCCCCTTCTTGACCGACCGCACCAACCCCGCCGTTTCCAGCACCTTGAGGTGTCGCATGAAGCTGGGCAGCGCCATGTCGTGCGGTTCGGCCAACTCACCCACCGTGCCCTGCCCATGCGCCAGCCGTTCGATGACCGCACGGCGCGTGGGGTCCGAGAACGCAGAGAACAGGGTGTCGAGAGATTGGGTCATGCGGCAATGCTGAGACTTTGCAAAGGCGCTGTCAATAAAAACTTAGCATAATTGCTAAGTGTTTATTTCCGCGAGGATCTGACAAACCCTCGACGCGGACCATCTTGGCCTAGCGCGGCCCTGCGGCGCAAGATACAGTAGCATCATGCCTGATACACCCCGATTCATTCACCTGCGCCTTCACACCGAATATTCGCTGCTGGAAGGGGCCGTGCCGGTCAAGAAACTGGCCGGTCTGGCAGAGGCGGGCGACATGCCCGCCGTCGCGATCACCGACACGAACAACATGTTCGCGGCACTGGAATTCAGTGAATATGCCGCCAAGGCCGGGGTGCAGCCGATCATCGGTTGTCAGGTCGATCTGGGCTATGTCACGCCCGAGCCGGGCAAGCGCGCACCCGCGCCTGCGCCCATCGTCCTGCTGGCCCAGAACGAGCAGGGCTATGCCAACCTGATGAAGCTGAACTCGCACGCCTATCTGGATGCTGCGGGGGAATTGCCGCAGGTCAGCATCGACGAACTGGCCCAGCATCACGCGGGCCTGATCTGCCTGTCTGGCGGCCCCGATGGCCCCGTGGGCCGCCTGCTGCGGCAGGGACAGCGCCCCAAGGCCGAGGAACTGATGCAGGCGCTGGCCGGCCTTTTCGCGGGTCGTCTTTACGTCGAGTTGCAACGCCACCCCGGCGATGACGGCCTGCCGGAAGCCGAGAAGCTGTCCGAACGCGGTCTTGTCGAAATGGCCTATGCGATGGACCTGCCGCTGGTCGCCACAAACGACGTCTACTTTCCCAAGGCCGAACTTTACGAGGCGCACGACGCGCTGATCTGCATCTCGGAAGGCGCTTACGTTGACCAGCAGGAACCGCGCCGCCGCCTGACGCCGCAGCACTATTTCAAAAGCCCGCAGGAGATGGCGACACTGTTCGCGGACCTGCCCGAAGCGATCGAGAACACCGTCGAGATCGCCCGCCGCTGCGCCTTTCGCGCCTATACCCGCGACCCGATCCTGCCGAAATTCGCGGATGACGAGGTGGCCGAACTGCGCCGTCAGGCGCAGGAGGGGCTGGCGGCGCGACTGGCGATCATCCCCCACGCCGCCCCCGTCGAGGACTACGAAAAGCGGCTGGAATTCGAGCTTGGCATCATCGAAGGCATGGGCTTTCCGGGTTACTTCCTGATCGTGGCCGATTTTATCAAATGGGCCAAGGCGCGCGACATTCCGGTGGGGCCGGGCCGGGGGTCGGGGGCGGGCAGCCTTGTCGCCTATGCCCTGCTGATCACCGATCTTGATCCGCTGCGCTACAGCCTGCTGTTCGAACGCTTCCTGAACCCCGAACGGGTGTCGATGCCCGACTTCGACATCGACTTTTGCATGGACCGGCGCGAAGAAGTGATCCGCTACGTTCAGGACAAGTACGGGCGCGACAGGGTGGGGCAGATCATCACCTTCGGCGCGCTTCTGTCCAAGGCCGCCGTGCGAGACGTGGGCCGCGTGTTGCAGATGCCCTACGGTCAGGTGGACCGGCTGTCCAAGATGATTCCGGTCGAGGGCGTCAAACCCGTCAGCATCGAAAAGGCGCTGGCGGACGAGCCCCGCCTGCGCGAGGAAGCCAAGAACGAAGAGGTCGTGGACCGCTTGCTGCGCTATGCCCAGCAGGTCGAGGGGCTGTTGCGCAACGCATCCACCCACGCCGCCGGTGTGGTGATCGGGGACCGTCCGCTGGACGAGCTGGTGCCGCTGTATCAGGACCCGCGGTCGGACATGCCCGCAACGCAGTTCAACATGAAATGGGTGGAACAGGCCGGTCTGGTCAAGTTCGACTTTCTGGGCCTCAAGACATTGACCGTCATTCAGAACGCGGTGGACCTGATCGTCAAGTCGGGCCGCCCGCTGCATGTCGCCGCCGACGGCACTGAATTGTTCAACCCACCCGAGGGGGCCGAGAACGACATCGGGATCATCCCGCTGGACGACGAAAAGTCCTATGCGCTTTATTCCGGCGCAAAGACCGTCGCGGTGTTTCAGGTGGAATCCAGCGGCATGATGGATGCGCTCAAGCGTATGAAACCCAACTGCATCGAGGATATCGTGGCGCTGGTGGCGCTGTATCGCCCCGGCCCGATGGAGAACATTCCCAAGTTCTGCGAGGTCAAGAACGGGCTGTCAGAGCGCGACACGCTGCATCCGCTGGTCGATCATATCCTCGACGAGACGCAGGGCATCATCGTCTATCAGGAACAGGTGATGCAGATCGCGCAGGAGATGGGGGGCTACAGCCTTGGCGGCGCCGACATGCTGCGCCGCGCGATGGGCAAGAAGATCAAAGAGGCGATGGACGCCGAACGCCCCAAATTCGAGGCCGGTGCCAAGGAAAAGGGCGTGGAGCCCAAGAAAGCCCGCGAGGTTTTCGACCTGCTCGAAAAGTTCGCCAACTACGGCTTCAACAAGTCGCATGCGGCCGCCTATGCCGTGGTCAGCTACCAGACCGCCTGGCTCAAGGCGAACCATCCGGTCGAGTTCATGGCCGGTGTGATGAATTGCGATATCCACCTGACCGACAAGCTGGGCGTCTATTTCCAAGAGGTGAAGAAGGGGCTGGGCATCGGCTATACGCCGCCTTGCGTGAACCGGTCGATGGCCCTGTTCGACGTGCAGGATCAAAAACTGGTCTATGCGCTGGGCGCGCTCAAGAATGTCGGTGTCGAGGCGATGAAGCTGATCGTCGAGGCGCGCGAGGCCGGTGTGCCTTTCGTCAATCTCTACGATTTCGCGCGTCGCGTGGACATCAAGCGGGTCGGCAAGCGGTCGCTGGAAATGCTGGCGCGCGCCGGTGCCTTCGATGTGCTGGACCCCAACCGCAGGCGGGTCTTCAATTCGCTTGATGCTCTGACCGCCTATTCCGCCGCGATCCACGACCAGAAGAATTCCAATCAGGTCAGCCTGTTTGGCGAAGCGGGCGACGACCTGCCCGAACCGCGCCTTGCCGGGGGCGACGACTGGTTGCCCGCCGAACGGCTGGCGGAAGAGTTCAAGGCGATCGGGTTCTACCTGTCGGGCCATCCGCTGGATGACTACATGGCGGCTCTCAAGCGCAAGCAGGTTATGACGCTGGACGAAGTGACGGCGCGGGCCGAACGGGGTGCGGCGCTGGTCAAGATGGCGGGCACCGTAAGCGGGCGGCAGGAACGCAAGTCGGCGCGGGGCAACCGCTTTGCCTTCGTGCAGCTGTCCGATCCCACCGGCCAATACGAGGTCACGATGTTCAGCGACACGCTGGAGGTCGCGCGCGAACATCTCGAAACCGGCTCGCAGGTCGTGCTGCAATGCGAGGCGACGTTCGAAAGCGACCAGCTCAAGCTGCTGGGCCGGTCGGTCAGCCCGATCGACACGGCGGTGACCGATGCAGGTTCAAGCGCGCTGCGCGTGTTTCTGGATGCCGCCGATGCGATCCCGTCGGTGCGGTCGGTGCTGGAAAACGCCATGCGCGACAACGTCAAGGGCGGGCGCGGGCCGATCTATTTCTGCCTGATGAACCCCGACCTGCCGGGCGAGGTCGAACTGGATCTGGGGCAGGACTTTCCGGTCAACCCGCAGATCAAGGGGGCCTTGCGGTCGCTTCAGGGCGTGATCGAGGTCGAAGAGGCCTGAGCCGAACGGAACAATGAATGGTCTGACCGCTTGTGCTTTCAACTGAACCGAAAGGACAAGCCACATGGCACATATCTTCATCGTCGGGGCCACGGGCGGCGTCGGGTCGCGGCTGCACCCGATCCTGACGGGTGCGGGCCACAGCGTCACCGCGCTGCACCGCAAACCCGAACAGGCCGACCCGTTGCAAAAGGCGGGTGTGACGCCCGTCGAGGGCAATATCATCGACATGGATGCTGCGGCGCTGGCCAAGGCCATGGCCGGCGCTGACGCCATCGTCTTTTCGGCAGGTGCTGCAGGTGCCGGCAAGGACAAGGCCACGAAGATCGACGGCGACGGCCCGATCAAGCTGATCGATGCGGCCGGTCAGGCCGGCGTAAAGCGGCTTTATGTCGTATCAGTCATCCCCGACGCCGGGCGCACCGCCGATCTGGGCGACGGGTTCGAACACTACATGGCCGAAAAGAAGCGGGCCGATGTGGCCGTTGCGGCCAGCGATCTGGACTGGGTGCTGCTGCGGCCCGGCACGCTGACGGACGAAACCGGTTCGGGCACCGTCGATCTGAACCGCGCGGTGTCGTACGGCGATGTATCCCGCGACAACGTCGCCGCCGTGCTGGCGGAATTGCTGGAGACCCCTGCAGTTCGCAAGGAAACGCTGGAACTGGTGGACGGAGATACGGCTGTGTCACAGGCCGTCACGGCACTCGGGCGCGGTTAAGTCCCTGCAGCGCTGGCCGTGTGCCGCTTATCCCGGGGTGGTGCGATGGACCATCGCGCGTGGTCGGCCTAGGGTGCGGCAAAGCACTTCACCTGGGCCGATCATGCTGAACCGAACGCTTGCCGCCATTGCAATTTTCACACTGAGCGCCTGTCAGGCGGGTCTGGGTCCGCTGTCCGGCAATCCGCTGGATGGGATCGACCGGTTGGATGATGCAAACGTCAGTGACGGACAAGTCGCCGCAATCGCCACAACCACTGAACCGCAAGGTGCCGGGCTTTTGGGTGGTCTGTTGGGTGGCTTGGGCAATGCCACGGTGCCGGACGGTGTCGCGGCGGCGCGCGATGTGCCCCCGGCCACGCAACAATCCCTGGGGGCGATCGGGCGCACCTGCGGGTTGTCGCGTTCCAACATGGGCACCCCCGTCGCGCAGGCTTCGGGTTATACGCTTTACGACACGATCCCCAACAGCACCGCCCCGCGCCCGCACTACATCACGGGTTTCGACGACGGGTGTGCACGCCAGTTCAGTGCGGCGCTTGCCACCTATGGCGATATCGGCACCCACGAGATGGTGCGCTATGTGGATACCGGAATCACCATGGATTATTCGACAGCCGACCAAGCCTACGAGGCGATCAAGTCCGGCTATTGCCGCGTCAGCTATGGACAGCGTTGCGGCAGCCAGCTGGACGCCCTTGCCCGCCGCACGACGTTCCTGACCGCTTATGACAGGTTCGGTGACGCGGGCGAATGGGCAAAGTTCCTGCTGAGCGACGGTGTCGTCGCCGCTGCGTCTGTCGAAGCGCCCTGACCCTCATGGTCTTGCCCGGATAGCCCGGGGGCCGCCATTGATGCGCCATTGGGTCGAGCAGCAATGGTGACGGGGGCTGGCCCCCGAGCCTAGCTTGCCTTCAGAACACCGCGTGCCACCTGATCGGCTTCGATGCTTTCGAAAAGCGCCTTGAAGTTGCCCTCTCCGAAGCCGTCGTCACCCTTGCGCTGGATGAACTCGAAAAAGATCGGTCCGATGACTGTTTTGCTGAAGATTTGCAGCAGGATGCGCGTCTCGCCACCGTCGACCACACCTTCGCCGTCGATCAGGATGCCGTGCTTGGCCATCCGGTCCAGCGGCTCTGCGTGGTCCGTCACACGTTCGCGGCTCAGCTCGTAGTAGGCGGTGGGCGGGGCGGGCATGAACTTGATACCGTTCTCGGCGATGGCATCGACGGCGTCGTAGATCTCGACGTCCTTGGTGCCCACGGCGATGTGCTGGATGCCTTCGCCATTGTAGCGCTTGAGGTATTCGACGATCTGGCCCGTCTCGCCCCGGTCTTCGTTGATCGGGATGCGGATGCGACCGCAGGGCGAGGTCAGCGCGCGGGACAGCAGTCCCGAATGCTTGCCTGCGATGTCGAAAAACCGGATTTCGCGGAAGTTGAACAGATCGCCGTAGAAATTGAACCATTTGTCCATGTTACCCTTGTGGACGTTGTGGGTCAGGTGATCGAGATAGTAGAACCCCACGCCATCGGGGCGCATGTCGGCGACCCAGTCGAATTCGGCGTTGTAGGGATTTGATTCGAAGTATCCGTCGATGAAATAGATCAGGCTGCCGCCGATGCCGCGGATGGTCGGCACGTCGATGGTCTTCCCGGGGCCGTCATAGGGCTCGGCGCCTTTCGCCACGGCATGGTCAAAGGCGTGCTGTGCATCAACGACGCGCCAGGCCATCGCGGGGGCGCAGGGGCCGTGTTCCTCGACGAAGGTGCGCCCGTGAGAGCCGTCTTCGTTATTGATGACATAGGTGATGTCGCCCTGCTGCCAAAGCTGGATGTCCTTGGTCTTGTGCGTGGCGGTGTGCGTGTAGCCCATCTTGGTGAACAGGCTGCGCAGCTCTTCGGGGTCGGGATGCGCGAATTCAACGAATGCGAAGCCGTCGGTGCCTGCGGGGTTCTCGTCGGTGATGGTCGCTTGCGGTGCGTCGTGCGGGAAGGGGCCCATGGGTGTCTCCTTTGCTGTGGTTGCGCAAAGCGTAGCGAAAGCGCCATGCAGAGGGGGCGCATATCCCGACACGACACCGGACGATATGCGATTTTGTTGCAGCAACTGGCAAATAATCGCAGAATGGTCGCATGGAAAATCTCGATCAGACCGATTTACGCCTGTTGGACGCCCTGCAACGCGATTCAAGCCGCAACGCAGCAGAGCTGGCCGAGGTTGTGCATCTTTCGCCTTCGCAGATCTCGCGCCGCAGGCAACGGCTGGAACGCGAGGGGTATATCACCGGCCAGTCCTGCAAGCTTGATCCCGTCAAGCTGGGGCTGGGGGTGCAGGCCTTCATCCAGATCGAAACGGGTTCGCACACCGCCGAGACGCATACCGCCTTTCGCCGCCTTGTCGCCGCGCGTCCCGAGATTACGGGTGCATGGACGATGACGGGCGAGGCGGATTACCTGCTGCGGATCTATTGCACGGACCTCGCCGCGCTGAACCGGCTGACGCAAGAGGTGCTGCTGCCGCATCCGTCCATCGGGCGGGTGCATAGCCAGATCGTGATGGAGGAGTTGAAGGACGACAGCGCGCTTCCGCTTTGAGGGGGACGGTGTCTGGCATGGTGAGGGGGGTTGCGTCTGGAATGGCGGGCGGCGTTTGTAATGGTGAGGGGCTTGGCGTCTGGAATGGCGGGGGAGTGCGCTGGTGGCGAGGGGCTTGGCGTCTGGAATGGCGGGGGAGTGCGCTGTCACTTTGCGGGCAAAGTGACCTTGCGCACGCCGTGAAAAAAGACGGTGCTTTTTCACGGGAGACAGTGCTTTTTCGCGGGGGGCTACCAATGCGGCGGCTTCTGATCTGACATCGGGGCCGACCCGCCGCTGTCGAGGTCGCGGGTGGCTTCACGCTCCATCAGCATGGCGATGCGGCGCTGGGCGACGGCAAGGGCTGTTTCCTGACGCGCGACGATGTCCGACAGGTCATCGACGGTGCGGGTCAGGTGGGCGATCTTTTCTTCGAGGGCGGTGATATCTGTCATGACAGCCGGCTATCAGGTGTCCTTTGTTGCACCAAGCATAATCGCGGGCTAAACGGCGCGCGAGACCTTGAAGGTGAACCAATGGCCAAGCAGAAGAAACAGCCCCGTCCCAAGGCGCAGACCCCCAAGGGGTTCAGCGACTATTTTGGCGCAGAGGTCACGCAACGTCAGCTGATGCTGTCGCAGATTGCGGCTGTCTACCATCGCTATGGCTTCGACGCGCTGGAAACCTCGGCTATCGAGACGGTCGAGGCGCTGGGCAAGTTCCTGCCCGATGTGGACCGCCCGAACGAGGGTGTTTTCGCGTGGGAGGAAGACGGCGACTGGCTGGCGCTGCGCTATGACATGACGGCGCCCCTTGCGCGGGTCGCGGCGCAGTATCGCAACGACCTGCCATCACCCTACCGCCGCTACACGATGGGACCGGTCTGGCGCAACGAAAAGCCGGGGCCGGGGCGGTTTCGCCAGTTCTATCAATGCGATGCGGATACCGTGGGCGCGCCGAGCGTCGCCGCCGATGCCGAAATCTGCGCCATGCTGGCCGATTGTCTGGAAGAGGTCGGCATCCAGCGCGGCGACTACGTCATCCGCGTGAACAACCGCAAGGTGCTGAACGGGGTGATGGAGGTCGCGGGGCTGGCGGGCGACGACAAGGAAGCCGAACGCGGCATCGTCCTGCGCGCCATCGACAAGCTGGACCGTCTGGGCGTCGAAGGTGTGCGCGCGCTGCTGGGGGCCGGACGTGAGGACGAGAGCGGGGATTTCACCAAGGGTGCTGGGCTGAGTGAGGCGCAGGCTGACAAGGTGATGGAGTTTCTCTTGGCTCGCGAACATGCTGAAAGCGAAATAGCGGCAGGAAAGTTCAAGTCTCAGCCTGGGTTTATGTTTAAGTCGATTTATGCCGGTGTGAATCCGGACGACTATGTTCACTTCGGTCAGCGCATAAAGGAACTGATGGCGAGCGAGGAAGGCCGCTCTCGTCTTGTAAATTACGCTGTGATTTCGAAGCTAAAGGATTTGGTCTCGAATTCGAGTGTAGGCGAGGAAGGTGTTGAGGAACTTGCTGAAATTGGTGATCTATTGGCTTTGCAAGGATACAGCCACAATAGGATAGCTATCGACCCCTCCGTCGTGCGCGGGCTGGGCTACTACACCGGGCCGGTCTACGAGGCGGAACTGACCTTCGAGGTGACCGACGAAAAGGGGCGTCCGCGCAACTTCGGCTCGGTCGCGGGCGGCGGGCGCTATGACGATCTGGTCGAGCGGTTTACCGGCCAGAAGGTGCCTGCGACGGGCGTGTCCATCGGCGTGGACCGTCTTCTGGCGGCGCTGCATGCGACGGGGCGCGTCGATAAATCGGCGCAGGGGCCGGTGGTCGTGACCGTGATGGATCGCGACCGGATGGCGGATTATCAGGCGATGGTCGCGGAATTGCGGCAGGCAGGCGTGCGGGCCGAGGTCTACCTTGGCAACCCCAAGAACTTTGGCAACCAGCTCAAATACGCCGACAAGCGCGACAGCCCTGTCGCCATCATCGAAGGCGGCGACGAAAAAGAGCGTGGCGTCGTGCAGATCAAGGACCTGATCCTTGGCAAGAAGATCGCCGAAAGCGCCACCGCCGCCGAATGGGCCGACCGCCCGCAGCAATTCGAAGTGCCGCGCGACCAGATGTTGGCCAAGGTGCGCGAGATCATTGCGTCCCATGAGTGACCTGACCGCCAGTCTGGCCGAAGCCCAACGGTTGCGCGCTCTGTTCGAGGCGCAGGGTGCCACGCCCGTCGATGCCGATATCCTGCAACCCGCCGACCTGCTGCTCGACCTCTACGGCGAGGATATCCGCGGTCGCGCCTACCTGACCCACGATCCGATCCGGGGCGAAATGGTCATGCGGCCCGATTTCACCGTGCCCGTGGTGCAGACCCACATGGACAGTGGTGCCGATCCGGCCCGCTATACCTATGCGGGCAAGGTGTTCCGGATGCAGGACGGCACCGGCGCGCGGCCCAGCGAATACGTGCAGGTGGGGTTCGAGGTGTTCGACGGAGCCAGCCCGGCGGAAGCGGATGCCACGGTCTTTGCGGCCATCGCCGGGGCGCTGGCGGGGCTGCCGGTCACCCCCGCGACGGGCGATATCGGCATCTTGAAGGCCGCGATCGGCGGGCTGCGGACGTCCGAGGCGCGCAAGGCCGCGCTGTTGCGGCATATCTGGCGCCCGGGGCGGTTCCGGTCGCTGCTCGACCGGTTCGGCGGGCGGAGTGCTGTGCCACCGAGCCGCGCGGCGCTGCTGGCGCAGGACGATCCTTTGAGCGCCATGGACGAGGTGCCGGGCAAGCGCAGCCGCGCCGAGATCGCGGACCGCATCGCGGCCCTGCGCGCCGATGCCGCGACCGCGCCGCTGGCGGAGGAGGAGCGCGAATTGATCGACGCCCTGCTGGCCGTGCGCGAGACCTGCCCCTACGCCCTGTCGGCCCTGCGCGATATCGCGGTGGACATGCCCGCGGTGCAGGGGGCGGTACAGGGGCTGGCCCGGCGGCTCGATGCGCTGTCGGACAAGGGCATCGATGTCGACGCGCTGCCGTTCGAGGGCAGCTACGGGCGCACGACGCTGGAATACTACGACGGATTCGTCTTCGGCTTCACCGCCGCCCATGCGCCCGAATTGCCGCCCGTGGCGACGGGCGGACGCTATGACGCGCTGACGGCGCAACTGGGCAGCGGGCAGGCGGCCCCGGCGGTGGGCGGTGTGATCCGCCCCGATCTGGTGCTGGGCCTGCGGGGAGAGGCGTGATGCTGAAACTGGGTGTGCCGTCCAAGGGGCGGCTGATGGAAAAGACCTTTGCCTGGTTCGGGGACCGGGGCGTGACCCTGCGCAAGTCGGGTGACGACCGTGCCTACACGGGCACGGTCGAGGGCATCGACGGCGTCGAACTGGTGCTGCTCTCGGCGGGGGAAATCCCGCGTGAACTGGCGGCGGGGCGGATCCAGCTGGGCGTGACCGGGTCTGACCTTGTCCACGAAAAGCTGCCGCTCTGGGCCTCGCAGGTCTGTCCGCTGGCGCTGATGGGATTCGGCGGGGCCGATCTGGTGATCGCCGTGCCGCAAGCATGGGTCGATGTGGATACACTCGAAGATCTTGACGCTGCGGCAGCGGCCTTTCGCGCGGTGCACGGCCACCGTTTGCGGATCGCGACCAAGTATCACCGGCTTGTGCGCGAATTCCTGCGCGAGAACGGCGTGGCGGATTACGCGCTTGTGGACAGCCAGGGGGCGACCGAGGGCACGGTGCAGAACGGCACCGCAGAAGCGATTGCCGATATCACCTCTACCGGTGAGACCTTGCGCGCGAACGGGCTGAAGATACTGGACGACGGGTTGATCCATGCCAGTCAGGCGACGCTTTTTTGCGGGCGGCGCGGGGGCTGGACCAGCGACCAGCGCGATACGCTGCGGGCGCTGGAGGAGCGGCTGGGCGTCTAGCTGCAGGCCATTCCGCGGAGGCGGGTGCGGGATGCCTCCGGCGGGGATATTTTTGGCAAGATGATGATGCGGGTCAGCGCACGCCGATATCTGCGAGGGCCTTGGACAGGGCGGGGGGCAGCGATTCTTCGTGCTGCTGTCCCGCGCCCAGATCGGCAGGGGCGTCAGCGGGTTGCAGATAACGCCAGCCCTGGAACGCCTTTTTGGGGGTGGCCGCGACGCGGATGATGGTGGGGTCGAGCATGATCGCGCAGCGGCGGATGCCGTCGTCGCGATGGTGTTCCTTGAGGCCGATGATACGCTGGCGGCACAGGATCACGCCCTTGATGACCCAGTAGATCGACCCCCCGGCGAGAAGTTCATCCTCGCGCTTTGGCCACATGCGGGTGACGTGGTAGTATTGCCCGTCGCTGACCTGTTTCGACCGCTGTGTTTGCCAAAGCAGCATGTCGTCGACACTTTCGGTGCCGACGGAGAGTTTGACGAGATTGATGTGACTGTTCATCGCAACAGTATCAGCCTTCGGGTCTTGCGGTGCAAGGGTCACACATGCGACACCTTGTGTCCTGATGCACATTGATTGCGGACTTTCCACAAGATAATGTGGATAACTCATCGAACGAGATTCGCCTTCCCACACCCCCGACCCAGAGAGAACCGCCACCATGACCCGTTTCAGTGCCCCCATTGCCGAACAAATCTGGGATATGAAGTACCGCTTCAAGCAGGCGGACGGCACACCGTTTGATGTCACGGTCGAGGACACGTGGCGGCGGATCGCGGGGTCGCTTGCCGCAGTCGAGGACGAGCCTGCCGTATGGGAAGACGTGTTCCGTGACGCACTTGCGGATTTCAAATATCTGCCCGCAGGCCGGATTACCGCCGGGGCAGGGACAGCGCGACAGGTGACGCTGTTCAACTGTTTCGTCATGGGCACGGTGCCGGACAGCATGGGCGGGATCTTCGACATGCTGAAAGAGGCCGCGCTGACCATGCAGCAGGGCGGAGGGATCGGCTACGACTTCAGCACCATCCGGCCCAAGGGGGCGGCAGTGCACGGTGTTGCGGCGGATGCCAGCGGGCCACTGTCCTTCATGGATGTCTGGGACGCCATGTGCCGGACGATCATGTCCGCAGGCTCGCGGCGCGGTGCGATGATGGCGACGATGCGTTGTGACCATCCGGACGTGGAGGACTTCATCACGGCCAAATCAGACGCCGCCCGTCTGCGCATGTTCAACATGTCGGTGCTGATCACCGATCCCTTCATGGATGCGGTGAAAGCCGACGGAACATGGGATCTGGTCTTCGGTGGCGAAGTCTACCGCACGGTGCAGGCCCGTGACCTATGGAACGGCATCATGAAGTCGACCTACGATTACGCCGAACCCGGCGTGATCTTCATCGACCGGATCAACCGGATGAACAACCTCAACTACTGCGAGACCATCGCGGCGACGAACCCTTGCGGCGAGCAGCCCCTGCCGCCCTACGGCGCCTGCCTTCTGGGGTCGATCAACCTTGCGCGGCTGGTGACGGACCCCTTCGAAGACGCGGCGAAACTGGACGGTGACGCGCTGACCGATCTGGTCGCCACCGCCGTGCGGATGATGGACAACGTGGTGGATGCCAGCCAGTTCCCGCTTGAGGCGCAGGCCGAGGAAGCGCGCAACAAGCGACGCATCGGTCTGGGTGTGACCGGTCTTGCCGACGCTCTTTTGATGCTGGGGTTGCGCTATGGCTCGCCCGAGGCCGCAGCCCAGACGGAAAGCTGGATGAAGGCCATCGCGCGCGCCGCTTATCTTGCGTCGGTCGATCTGGCCAAGGAAAAAGGGGTCTTTCCCCTGTTCGACGCCGACAAGTTCCTTGCCTCGGGCAACATGGAGCAGATGGACGACGACGTGCGCGAGGCGATCCGCACTCACGGCATCCGCAACGCGCTGCTGACCTCGATTGCACCGACGGGGACGATCTCGCTCTATGCCGGCAACGTGTCGTCGGGGATCGAACCGGTCTTTGCCTATGCCTACACCCGCAAGGTGCTGCAAAAGGACGGGTCGCGGACCGAGGAAGAGGTCGTCGATTACGCCGTCCAGATGTGGCGCGACTTGAAGGGCGATGCCGAACTGCCGGATTACTTCGTCAACGCCCAGACGCTAGCCCCGCTGGAGCATGTCCGGATGCAGGCGGCGGCGCAGAAATGGATCGACTCGAGCATTTCCAAGACGATCAACTGCCCCGAAGATATCGGCTTTGAAGACTTCAAGGAGGTCTACATGGCCGCCTGGGACCAGGGCTGCAAAGGCTGCACCACCTACCGGCCCAACGCAGTCACCGGATCGGTGCTGAGCGTTTCCGAGGACAAGCCCAAGGTCGAGGAGACCCCGCAGGAAGAGGTTGTCGTCGACGCCAATTTGGGTGACGTGATATACATGACGGAACCGTTGGACCGCCCGACCGATCTGGAAGGCAATACCTACAAGCTCAAGTGGCCGGATTCCGAACACGCCATTTACATCACGATCAACGATATCCTGCATCAGGGGCAGCGGCGCCCCTTCGAGGTCTTCATCAACTCCAAGAACATGGAGCATTTCGCCTGGACCGTCGCGCTGACGCGGATGATTTCGGCGGTGTTCCGGCGTGGGGGTGACGTGTCGTTCGTCGTCGAAGAGCTCAAGGCCGTCTTCGATCCGCGCGGCGGGGCCTGGATGCAGGGCAAATATGTGCCGTCCATTCTGGCTGCGATCGGCGGGGTCATCGAGAAGCACATGGTCGCCACCGGCTTTATGGCGGGAGAGGGCATGGGCCTGAAGGCCGATCCACAAGCTGACATCGTGGCTCTTAACGGGGGCGGACGCGGCAAGGCATGCTCGTCCTGCGGGTCTTTCGAGTTGCGCATGCTCGAGGGCTGCATGACCTGTGCGTCGTGCGGGTATAGCAAGTGTGGGTGATGATGGGCTGATCAGTTTATATCAGGACCATCATATAATGAGCATTCCACAGCTTAAGGTGGCAATTTCACAGTCATAAGATGGCCATCCGACTCGATTTGGCGGTTTTAGGGCGAAGTTCAGGAGCGTGTTCGGTATGCGCCTCCGGCATGCCCGGCCCCGTGATGACGCAGGATCTGTCGCGCGACGTGTTGCGGGTGACGACGCACGCAAGCCTCAAGTTCGAGGGGGTCTGCTTCACACCCGGGCGACGGACCACCGTGGCGACCGGATCACTCCTCCTCCGATCTTAATTGCCCGTAATAGAAAGGCGCTGTGCACCTCCTCCCCTGGAGCCTCCAAGCTGGTGCGGCCTCGGCCTTGCTGAACTTGGCAATGGATAGTGATGAGTTTCTAAACAAACACAAGCTGGCTGAAGAATTTTCTTGTTTCGGAGAAGTTGACTCATTTTTTTGAGAGAATCGATATTTTTTCTTCGTCTCTCAAACAACCAGCCAACATTGATTGTGACCGAAGTGAAATAGCAAAGAGCAACTTACTTTCAGCGCCGATGAGCGCCAGCCGCGCGTAAGCGGCAATCCCTCCAGACCCCACGATCTTGACGAAACTTTATCCTGGAGGACCTAAAATGAACTCGATTACACCATTCGACATGCGCGTTGCCGCGACGGCAGTTCGCACCCCACTTCACGACTTTGTCGAGAAAAACGCGCCGGCCTTGCGAAACGCGGCTGGCGTGATCGGCGGAGGAGGTGCTGCGCAGACGGTCAATCGGCTGTTCGATGACTTGTCGGCCAAGCCGAGGATTGGTGTGCATACACAGAGGCGCGTTGATCTGCTCATGCGGATTTTGGAGTTGGATGATGCCGTCGTCGATGACGACTTCTTTTTGACCATGATCGATCCGACCGACCCGATGGTCGAAGAAATCTGCCTGTTGGCTGATGGCTTGCGAGACGCATCCCGGGGTTCACAGGCCTGATGGGCCGCTCAAAGGTCACATCCCGGTCGCGCCAACTGAGCACAGAGGCCGTCCGGTGTTCCCTGAACTCACTGCGGTCTCGACGCCTTCAGTCATCTCGACACATCGTCGAGCCCAACAAGTTCAAGCGAAGCAAGCCTTGTCCCCAATGTCCAATCTACGAATTGGCAACGCGTGTTGTGCCAAGTGTCATGCAAGGGACGTCAGGCTCGTTGTCGAGTGCCTGTGCCGTGCCTTCGAGGTGAAGGTGACAACTGGTGAGGACTTTGATGCTGCGGTCCGTTGGCAAGGTGCATGTCTGGCTGACGTCCAAGCAGATCCGGGGAACTGAACCTATCCAGAGGAAATCACCGATAGTCACGAACAGAACAATTTTCTGACCAGTCAAGCTTGGGAAACGTCCCGGGCTCGACAGGAAACATGAAAAAAGAGACTGATATGAAATACTTCAAAGCTCCCACTATACCCATCGACGAAACTGCGCTCGAGATGCGCAGCCAAGCTGATCAGGAAACTGCGGCACTTCAACAGCCAGATGCGTTGCCGGTGGTTGGCAAGGAAAGTGGCGAAACTGACCTCTTCGCAAGCGCAACCAGACTTCCTTCTGACTCAATTGCTGCCAGAAATATTCTGAAATCGTCCGCGTATTGCGCAAGTGGACAGGTCGTAATCGGGGCTTATCCGGGTCGCCTGATTCAGCTCGATAGTGAGCTGGAATACAAGGTTGCACTGCTTCTGTCGGTTCAACCCGATCTGGTTGATCTACGTGAGCAGGTCCGCTTCAATTGGCATGATCAAGACGGCAAGCCACACAAACATTTCTTCGACTTTGTGACCACCTGCAAGACAGGTCAACGGACAGGTGTCATGGTAAAAGAGGCCAAGCGCCTAAGAAGTGAGCGTTTGCAGCGCGAAATCAGGATGATTGGTGCGCAGGCAGTGGCTGGCTTTGTTGATCGCGTCATTGTTGTCACCCAACGTGACATCAATCCTGTCGATCTTCACAACGCGAAATTGCTGCATGAGGTCCGACATCCTGATCCTGAAGCGGATCGAGCAGCGGAGGAGGCGACGATTGGAATGGTTGGCGCCGCGACCATCGCCGACCTTGTCGCAATGACTAAGATGGGCAGTCGCGGTTTTCGTGCGTTGGCACGGCTCATCCGCAAGCGGGCCGTTGTTCTGATAGACCACGAAGTTGTCGCGTATGGCTCGCTCGTGCGGAGGGTTTTCTGATGCTGCTATATCGTCCGAGTGATAAACAGTCTCGTCTTGCTTTCAGCTCATGGGACGAGATCGTTCTCGATGGAATTGCCTTTCGCACGGTTGATGAAACTGACAAGGGTTTCTTGCTCGTGCGCACGGATGGAACTGGATTTGCAGAATTTTTTGAGCATGCAACTCTTGCTCGCCGGGCCAATGCTGGCCTCCTGACGCACAATCGCGGAAAATTTAGGCCAGCGAATGCTGTGCAGGAAGCACACAGGTCCACGGATCTTCTGACCACACTGTCGGATGATGCACAGCAGGAGGTCCGGTTTCGCCTCGCGATGGTTGATTCGACCAATGGTTTGCACGCAGAGGGGCTCCTCACAAGGAGCCACGACTCAATCAACGCGAACATGCACTTGATACGTGACCGTGCGACCACAATGCTTGAGCTGAACGCCCAAACGAACGAAGGGCAGCTCTCTCGTATTGAAGTGACTGCTGGCCGTGTGGGGGCGTCAACTCTCCTTAGATGGCTGAAGAAAAATGATCGCGGCGGCGTCTACGCGCTCGTCGACCAACGCCACAAGAGAGGAAACAGAAAACGGCGTCTCTCCAGCGATGAACTACTCATCATTGTTGAGCGACAACCACCTTGACCGGTAGCGACAGCCACCTTGGCCGGTGGGGCTGAACGGAAGACGGGCATGCCCGTCTGGAGGGCAGCCCCACCGGCCTGATTGATTTTGGGAATAGGTGCTGGTCGCTGCGGGTTGGTATGCCGGAAGCCTCTACGTTCAAACGGAGGATCCGGGTTGGCCTACAAACCCATCACCGACCAGCAATTGAGATTATACATGACCGACCTCCAAAATCACAGCCAGCGCACGGCGGCTGCCCGTGCCGGGTTCAGCGAACGAAGCGCCCGGCGTTTCAATGCCGACCCAACACCGCCTTCAAAGCGCAAGATTGTTCACGGGCGCACGGTGGCCGACCCTCTGGAAGGCTATTGGGAGAATGAACTTCTTCCTTTGCTGGAGAATGACAGCGCATTGCAGGCGATCACCCTGCTGCGTCACCTTCAAAGTGAGCATCCCGTGGCGTTCCCTGATGATCGTATCCGTCGCACCCTCGAGCGGAGGGTGCGGCAGTGGCGGGCGCTGAACGGCCCTGAGCGTGACATCATCTTCCGCCAGACGCCGGAACCGGGATATATGGCCCAGTCCGACTTCACCCATGCCGATGAGCTGCGGGTGATGATCGCGGGACAGGCATTCCCGCACCTGCTCTATCACTTCGTCATGGCCTACAGCCGTTGGGAGCATGTCGGCGTGGTTCTCGGTGGGGAGAGCTTCACGGCGCTGGCAGAGAACCTCCAGCAAGCCCTCTGGTCGCTGGGCGGCGTGCCACAAAACCACCGCACCGACAGCCTCTCGGCTGCTTTCCGCAACTTGACCGCCGAGCAGCGCGAGGACATGACCAAGCGCTACGATGCGTTTGTCGGCCATTACGGCATGGAAGCCAGCCGCAACAACCGCGGTGAGGCCCACGAGAACGGGGCGGTGGAATCGCAGAACCGGCATCTCAAGACAGCCATCGATCAGGCCCTGATCCTACGCGGCAACCGTGACTTTACCTGCATCGAAGACTACCGGCGGTTCGTCGATATGCTGGTGGCCCGGCGCAACCGGCAACGTGCCGATGCCGTTCAGGCAGAGCGGGGCCATCTGAGGCCACTGCCACAAAGGCGCACGACAGACTTCACCGAGATCGTGGTGCCGGTCACGCGGACGGGCGGCTTCTTGGTCAAGAGCATCTTCTACAGTGCGCCGTCGCAGCTGATCGGGCAGCGCTTGCGGGTCCATCTCTACGATGATCGCATTGAGGCGTTTCTCGGCAGCACCCTTGTCGTAACCCATCCCCGAGCCCGCGGACGTGGCGACGGACATCGTGTCCACGTCATCAATTACCACCACGTGATCCATGCTCTGCGGCGCAAACCGCAGGCCCTGTGGAGTTCAATCTACCGCGACAGCCTGTTTCCACGGACTGAATACGCCGAAGCCTGGAAGGTGTTGCAGCGGGACCTGCCAAGGCGGGATGCCTGCCGCCGGATGGTCGATCTGCTCTACATCGCCCATGAACAAGCCTGCGAAGTAGAACTGGCACATCTGCTGGCAGCTGACCTCGATGCGGGCCAGGTGCCAGATCCTGAGACGCTGGCATCCTGTCTGGCTCCAAGGCACATGGAACTGCCGAAGGATGTCGCCGTCACCCACCCGACACTGGACAGCTTCGATGCTCTTCTGAGGGCCAGCGCATGACCGCCCGCGAGGTCGACATCCACACGCTGCCCGGCATGCTGACCGCCCTGCGGCTGCCAACCTTCCACAAGCTCTGGGCCGAGATCGCTACACGCGCTGATACCGAAGGCTGGCCGGCCGCCCGGTTCCTCGCCGTGCTGGCGGAATACGAACTGGCCGAGCGCGATATGCGGCGTATCCGGCGACACCTGAACGAGGCGCAGCTTCCGGTAGGCAAGACGCTGGCCACCTTCGACTTCAAGGCACTGCCGACCCTGCCGCGCGCCCGCGTCGAGGCTCTGGCGGCAGGTGACTGGCTGGAGGGTGGCGGCAATCTGATCGCCATCGGCAATTCCGGCACCGGGAAGACCCATATCTTGTCTGCTATCGGTCATGCCCTGATCGAGGCAGGACATCGCGTCTTCTACAGCCGGACCAGTGATCTGGTGCAGCGGCTCCAAGCGGCCCGCCGCGATCTCGTTCTCGAGGCTGCACTGGCGAAGCTCGACAAGTTCGACCTGATCATTCTCGATGACATCACCTACGCCCACAAGGATCAGGCCGAAACAGGCGTTCTCTTTGAATTGATCGCCCGGCGCTACGAATACCGTAGCATCGCCATCGCGGCCAATCAGCCCTTCAGTGGCTGGGATCAGATCTTCCCAGACAAGGCCATGACCGTCGCGGCCATCGACCGGCTGGTCCACCACGCGACCATCCTCGAGATGAATGCCGAAAGCTTCCGTCAACGTGCGGCTGCCCTGAACAAGCGAGCACAGGCCGAAGCCTCAGCGACAACCATCACCGACAACCAGAGCGAAGGAGAAACCTAACCCAGAAAACCAAA
>Ga0307946_1000305_pt1 | contig 28544 bp, 24 predicted proteins | sample OrgLakmetagen230_FD_203153 | JGI IMG/M metagenome (GOLD analysis project Ga0307946, IMG submission 203153) | Saline water microbial communities from Organic Lake, Antarctica - #230 | ecosystem: Environmental > Aquatic > Non-marine Saline and Alkaline > Saline | place: Antarctica: Organic Lake...
GCCGGATGCGCCGATGATCAATGCTGTTTTCATGAAAGGGCAGTTAGATCGCCTGTCGGACGGGTCCAGCAAAGAAAGGGCCGCCAGACAGAGTGTCGCGACATTTCCCCGGCAATCAGGGGTTTTCTTTCACATCTCGCGGCGTATAGTCGCGCCATGACCGCGCACACGCATATCACCCAGATCGCCAGCAATGGCTTGATCCTGCGCGCCCTACTCCTTAGCCGCCGCTGAGCGTGCCATCCGGCGCGACCGCTCAGAGGGGTGCAGCGCCGACATGACACAAGCTAGGGACCAGAGAAAATGACCGACAACCGTGTATTGATATTCGACACCACCCTGCGCGACGGGGAACAATCCCCGGGCGCGACCATGACCCACGCCGAAAAGGTCGAGATCGCCGAAATGCTCGACGAGATGGGCGTGGACATCATCGAGGCGGGCTTTCCCATCGCATCGGAAGGCGATTTTGCAGCCGTCTCCGAGATCTCGAAGCGTGCAAAGCAATCGACAATCTGCGGATTGTCCCGTGCCAACTTCAAGGACATCGACCGCTGCTGGGAGGCCGTGAAACACGCGAAGTCACCGCGTATTCATACTTTCATCGGCACCTCGCCGCTGCACCGCGCCATTCCCAACCTCGACATGGATCAGATGGCCGAACGCATCCACGAATGTGTGACCCACGCCCGCAACCTTTGTGACAACGTGCAATGGTCCAGCATGGATGCGACCCGGACAGAGTGGGACTTTCTCAAGCGCACCGTCGATATCGCGATCAAGGCCGGGGCCACCACGATCAACATACCCGATACCGTGGGCTACACCGAACCGAACGAAAGCGCAGAGCTGATCCGGCGCCTGATCGCCGAGGTTGATGGCGCGGACGAGGTCGTTTTCTCGACCCATTGCCACAACGATCTGGGGCTTGCGACAGCCAACAGCCTTGCCGCCGTCAACGGCGGCGCGCGGCAGATCGAATGCACGATCAACGGCCTTGGCGAACGGGCGGGCAACACCGCGCTGGAAGAGGTCGTGATGGCAATGAAGGTGCGCGCTGACGTGATGCCCTACGCCACCGGGATCGATACCACCAAGATCATGAACATCTCGCGTCGCGTCGCCGCCGTCAGCGGCTTTTCGGTGCAGTTCAACAAGGCCATCGTCGGCAAGAACGCCTTTGCCCACGAAAGCGGTATCCATCAAGACGGCATGCTGAAGAACCGCGAGACATTCGAGGTGATGAAGCCCGAAGACGTGGGCCTGACGGGCACGTCGTTGCCCCTTGGCAAGCACTCGGGCCGGGCTGCACTTCGCGACAAGCTGGAAAAGCTGGGTTACGAATTGGGTGACAACCAGCTCAAGGATATCTTCGTGCGGTTCAAGGAACTGGCCGATCGCAAGAAAGAGGTGTTCGACGACGACCTGATCGCCCTGATGCGCGTGAGCGAAGGGGCCGAGGATCAGCTCAAGCTGGTCGACATGACGGTCATCTGCGGCACCGGCACGCCTGCCAAGGCCAGCATGACCATGAGCATCGACGGTGTGACAAAAAGCATCGAGACGACCGGCGATGGCCCCGTCGATGCCGCATTCAATGCCGTGAAGGGACTGTTCGATCACACGGCGCAGCTGCAGCTCTATCAGGTCCATGCCGTGACCGAAGGTACCGACGCGCAGGCCACCGTCAGTGTGCGTCTGGAAGAGGACGGACGGATCGCCACCGGCCAGTCGGCAGATACCGACACGGTCGTTGCGTCGACCCGTGCCTATATCGCCGCGCTCAACCGGTTGATCGTCCGGCGCGAGCGGACCCAGGTCGGATTTGACGACAAATCCGTCAGCTACAAGGACGCCTGAACGCGAATCTCCGGCGGCCCTTTGGGGCCGCTGGACAGGACAGTTGCGGACGCAAAGTCAGGCCAGCTTGGTTTTCCTTGAGGACCCTGCACGGGCGTCACACCCTAGATGTTCGAAAAGTGCAATCCTTGTGCAAATTGAAAGACCACTAGTCCCGAAATAAATTGCAAAAAGACAAGCAGCGATTTTGCGCTGATCAACCTTTAACCTGCCCTTTCGCTGCAAATGTGCATTGCCTATACAGACGCAGCATCGCGCGGGGGACGACCCGACGATCGGGGACACTTTTCGGGACAGGACAGGGTAAAATGTTTGGCTTAGGCAGCTTATTTTCGGCGGATATGGCCATCGACCTCGGGACGGCGAACACGCTGGTCTATGTCAAGGGCAAGGGCATAGTCCTCAGCGAACCCTCGGTCGTCGCCTATCACACCAAGGACGGCGTCAAGAAGGTTCTGGCCGTGGGCGAGGACGCCAAGTTGATGCTGGGCCGGACCCCCGGCTCCATCGAGGCGATCCGCCCGATGCGCGACGGTGTCATTGCCGACTTCGATACCGCCGAGGAAATGATTAAGCACTTCATCCGCAAGGTCGCCAAGCGCTCGACCTTTTCCAAGCCCAAGATCATCGTCTGCGTGCCCCACGGTGCAACCCCCGTCGAAAAGCGCGCGATCCGGGAAAGCGTGCTCAAGGCCGGTGCCCGCCGCGCCGGACTGATCGCGGAACCCATTGCAGCCGCCATCGGCGCAGGCATGCCGATCACCGATCCCACCGGGTCGATGGTTGTCGATATCGGTGGCGGCACCACCGAGGTCGCGGTTCTCAGCCTTGGCGATATCGTCTATGCGCGGTCGGTCCGCGTCGGTGGCGACCGTATGGACGAGGCCATCGTCAACTATCTGCGTCGCCAGCATAACCTGTTGATCGGTGAATCCACCGCCGAACGGATCAAGACGTCTATCGGCACCGCCCGAATGCCCGACGACGGGCGTAGCAGTTCGATGAGTATCCGGGGCCGCGACCTGCTGAACGGCGTCCCCAAGGAAACCGAGATCAGTCAAGCTCAGGTGGCCGAAGCACTGGCGGAACCCGTGCAGGCGATCTGCGAGGCGGTGATGACAGCGCTCGAAGCGACACCGCCGGATCTGGCCGCCGACATCGTTGACCGTGGCGTGATGCTGACCGGAGGCGGCGCCCTGCTCGGGCAACTTGATCTGGCGCTGCGCGAGCAGACCGGCCTTGCCATTTCCGTCGCTGACGAAAGCTTGAACTGCGTGGCCTTGGGCACCGGCAAGGCTTTGGAGTATGAAAAACAACTCCGACATGTGATAGACTACGACAGCTGACCCTGAAACAGGGACCGAAACCCCTTGGCACGCGACCGCAACAGCGAAGACTACTTCAAGCCTGTCCGGCGATTGCTGGTCGGGGTGATGGTCGTCAGCCTGTTGGGGTTATTTCTGGTCTGGCGTATCGACAGTCCTCGGGTCGAACGGTTTCGTCTGGCGGTGATCGACAGGGTCGTCCCGTCAATGGAATGGGCGATGGTACCCGTGACCGGTTTCGTGAACCTTGTCAGCGACTTCCGGTCCTATCAGGCCCGCGCGGCCCAGAACGACGATTTGCGGCGCGAACTTCAGCAGATGAAGTCCTGGAAAGAGGCAGCGCTCCAGCTCGAACAGGAAAACGCAAGATTGCTGGATCTCAACAACGTCCAGCTTGATCCGCAACTGACCTACGTGACCGGCGTGGTGATGACCGACAGCGGGTCGCCGTTCCGGCAGTCAGTCCTTTTGAACGTGGGCGCACGGGACGGAATCGTCGACGGCTGGGCCGTGATGGACGGCATCGGGCTGGTGGGGCGGATCAGTGGCGTCGGACGAAAGATCTCGCGGGTCATCCTGCTGACGGATACCTCAAGCGGCATCCCCGTGACGATCCAGCCAAGCGGGCAGAAAGCGATTTTGGCCGGTGACAACACCCTGAACCCGCCCTTGAACTTCATCGAGGACCGGGACCTCGTCCGGCCCGGCGACCGTGTCGTGACCTCTGGCGATGGCGGGGTCTTTCCGACCGATCTTCTTGTCGGTCAGGTGGCACTGGGAACCGACCGGCGCATGCGGGTCCGCCTGAGCGCGGATTATGGACGACTCGAATTCCTGCGGGTGCTGCGCAGCCGCCCGCACGAGCCCATCACCGATCCCGGCGGCCTGCTGGAAACCGATACGATGATCGGCCCGCAGTTGCCACAGACCGCCGAGGTGACAGATGGCTGAACGCAGCGTTCCCAGCACGTGGATCGGGCGCGGTTCGTTTGCCGCCCTGTGCCTTGCCATTATCTTCGCGATGCTGCTGCCGCTGGACATGCAACCCAATCGCTGGGCCGCACCCGACGTGCTTCTGGCCACGATCCTTGCCTGGGTCATCCGGCGCCCGGAATATGCATCCGCCGTTCTGCTGGCGGTCATCCTGTTGCTGACTGACCTTTTGTTCCAGCGGCCACCTGGCCTTTACGCAGCAGTGGCCTTGGTCGTGACAGAAATGATCCGGAAGCGCGGCGGGCGCATGCGTCAGATGCCGTTCCTGGTGGAATGGGGTACGGCAGCGCTGGGTATCGTGGCGATCACCCTGATCAACCGCATGGCACTGGTCGTGTTCATGACACCGCAACCGCCGCTGGGAATGTCACTGATCCAGATGGCGATGACGATCCTTGTCTACCCCGTTGTCATCGGTGTGGCCGTGTCGCTTTTCGGCCTGCGCCGGCGTAGTCCTGGGGAAACCAATGCAGCGGGGCAAAGACTATGAAGCGAGCTGAAAAGGGCAACGGGATCGTACAGGGTCGCCTGTCGCGGCGGGCGCTTCTGCTGGGCGGCGTTCAACTTGGGATCGCGGGGGCCTTGGGTGCGCGCATGCACGCCATACAGGTCGATCAGGCCGACCAGTTCCGCCTGCTGGCCGAGGAAAACCGGATCAACGTGCGACTTCTGCCACCGGCACGCGGCCTGATCTTCGACCGCAACGGCCGGGCCATTGCCGAGAACGAACAGAATTACCGCGTCGTCATGGTCAAGGAAGACGCAGGCGATGTTGACGAGGTGCTGGACCGTCTGACCAAGATCGTCCCCATCGCCCCGGCTGATATTGAAAAGGCTCGTGAAGAACTTGCGCGCCTCTCACCCTTCGTGCCTGTCATCATTGCAGACCGTCTGCGATGGGACGATGTGGCGCAAATCCATATCAACGCCCCCGCCTTGCCCGGCATCACCGCCGAGGTCGGCCTGTCGCGCGCCTACCCCTATGCGGCCGATCTGGCCCATGTCGTCGGATACGTCGGCCCGGTCAGCGACTTCGATCTTGGCCGGATCGACGATCAGGATCCGCTGTTGCAGATACCCAAGTTCCAGATCGGCAAGACCGGTGTCGAAAACAAGCTGGAGCGCACCTTGCGCGGGAGCGCGGGCAACAAGCGTATCGAAGTGAACGCACTTGGGCGCGTCATGCGCGAACTTGACCGACAGGACGGCGAGCCCGGCGCGGACGTGCAACTGACCCTCGACGCCCGGCTGCAAGCCTATGCGCAGGCGCGGCTTGACGACGAAAGCGCAGGCGTCGTCGTCATGGACGTGCGTGACGGCGATCTTCTTGCGGTCGCTTCCGCCCCATCCTTTGATCCCAATCAATTCGTGCGCGGCATTTCGGTCAAGGACTGGACTGATCTGAACGAAAACAAGTACCGTCCGCTGGCCGCAAAAGCGGTGCAGGGCACCTACCCGCCCGGATCGACGTTCAAGATGATCACTGCCCTCGCGGCGCTTGAGGCAGGCGTGATCTCGCCCGAGGATACGGTTTACTGCCCCGGCCATACGGATGTCTACGGCATCCGCTTCTATTGCTGGAAACGGGGCGGACATGGCAACATCAACTTTCACGAAAGCCTCAAGCAGTCCTGCGATTGCTACTACTACGAGATCTCCCAGCGCGTCGGTATCGACAAGATGGCCGAGATGGCCCGCAGATTCGGGCTGGGGACCAGACATGATCTGCCATTGTCAGCCGTGGCCGAGGGCCTTGCACCCGACAAGGCCTGGAAGAAAGACGTGCGCGGCGAGGACTGGCGCATCGGTGACACGGTCAACGCGTCGATAGGACAAGGCTATACGCTGTCCTCGCCGCTGCAACTGGCGATCATGACCGCCCGCCTTGCAACAGGGCGTTCGGTGACGCCGCGCCTCATCAAGTCGATCAACGGCATCGAAGAGCCGTCGGGCCGCGGCGAAAGCCTTGGGTTGAATGAAAACAACCTGCGTCGCTGCCGCGAATCGATGAACGCCGTCACAAACCACAACCGCGGCACCGCCTTTCGCAGCCGGATCGTGACCAATGGTTTCGAAATGGCCGGCAAGACCGGAACCAGCCAGGTTCGTCGCATCACCGCTGAGGAACGCGCGCGCGGCGTGACCTCCAATGCCGACCTGCCCTGGGAACGGCGCGATCATGCCCTGTTCGTCAGCTACGCTCCGATCGAGAATCCGCGCTTTGCCATTGCGGTCATCGTAGAACACGGCGGCGGCGGATCCACGACCGCCGCGCCTATCGCCCGCGACGTGATGCTGCAGGCGCTTTATGACGGAAACCCGCCGCTCGATGCCTATCCGTCGGCCGACCGCGGGCGCATCCAGACGATGCAGGAACAGATCGACGAACGGTTGCGCCGTCTCAATCCAGGGCTTGACCGCGCCTGATGTCCTATCTTGCCCACAACACCAAATTCGTCCCCATTGGCATTCGCAAGCTGTTGTACCTGAACTGGGCTGTGGTCTTGCTGCTGACCGCGGTCGCGGGCTTCGGTTTTCTGATGCTCTATTCCGTGGCTGGCGGGTCCGCGACACCCTGGATGGAGCCACAGCTTGAACGCTTCGCCCTCGGGCTTGTGCTGATGATCCTCGTGGCGATGGTCCCGATCTGGTTCTGGCGCAACATGGCTGTTCTCGCCTACATCTTGACGCTGCTGCTGCTTCTGGCGGTCGACCTTTTCGGTGTCGAGAGGAACGGCTCGCAAAGGTGGCTGGACCTTGGGCCGATGGACCTGCAGCCGTCAGAACTGGCAAAGATCACGCTGGTGATGATGCTGGCCGCCTATTACGATTGGCTGCCACCCGGCAAAGTATCCCGCCCGCTGTGGCTTGTCGTCCCGATCCTGATCGTTCTGGCGCCTGTCTATATGGTGCTCGGCCAACCGGATCTTGGCACGGCGGTTCTTCTGTTGCTGGGTGGTGGTGCGGTCATCTTTTTCGCTGGCGTGCATTGGGCCTATTTTGCCACTGTCATTGCCGCTGGTGTCTCCTTGATTTTCGCGGTGCTTCAATCACGCGGAACCGGCTGGCAGATTCTCAAGGACTATCAATACAGGCGGATCGACACGTTTCTCGACCCCACGACCGACCCGCTGGGTGCAGGATATCACATCACGCAGGCCAAGATCGCCTTCGGATCGGGCGGCTGGACGGGTCGCGGCTTCATGCAAGGCACCCAGAGCCGGCTGAACTTTCTGCCCGAGAAACACACGGACTTCATCTTCACGACCCTTGCCGAAGAGTTCGGCTTTATCGGTGCCTTCACCCTGCTCATTCTCTATGTGCTGGTAATCTTCTTCTGTTTCGTGTCCGCGGTCACGAACAAGGACCGGTTCGCATCGCTGCTGACCCTGGGTATTACCATCGCGTTTTTCCTGTCGTTCGCCGTCAACATGGCAATGGTGACGGGGCTTGCGCCCGTTGTCGGTGTGCCGCTTCCCCTTGTCAGCTACGGAGGTTCGTCCATGCTGGTCCTTCTCGTCGCCTTCGGGCTCATCCAATCCGCACACGTACATAAACCGCGATGACGAATGTTCTTTTTTCCGGCGGTGACACCGCCTGGGCTGAATACGAAGCCCCACTGCGTGCCGCGCTGTCAGAACTGCCGTTCGCCGTCGCCTTTTCAAGAGACCACGCACCCGGCGATGTGGACTACATTGTCTTCGGTGGCGGCGAACGCGCGATTTCGGATTTCGCGCCCTATACCCGCGCCAAGGCCGTCCTGCGTCTCTGGGCCGGGGTCGAAGACATTGTCGACAACGAAACCCTGACGATCCCTCTGGCCCGCATGGTTGGGGGTGGGCTCGATCGCGGCATGGTCGAATGGGTCACCGGTCACACCCTGCGCCATCATCTCGGCATGGACGCCCATATCCACGGCCAGGACGGTATCTGGCGCAGCGATACTTGTCCCCCGCTCGCGCGCAAGCGGCCAGTCACGATCCTCGGTCTCGGGGCCCTTGGGCAGGCATGCGGGGCAGCGCTGTCTCACTTGGGGTTTCCCGTCACCGGATGGAGCCGCAGCGCCAAGGACATTGACGGCATCCGGTGCCTGCACGGCGACGACGGCCTGCGCGACGCCCTTTCCTCGGCCAGCATCCTGGTGCTGCTTCTGCCGCTCACGGAGCAGACCGAAAACACGCTCGACACCGAAGCCCTCGCGCTCCTGCCCGACGGTGCATTCCTCCTGAACCCCGGCCGCGGCGGGTTGATCGACGATGATGCCCTGCTGGCCGCCCTCGATGCAGGACGCATTGCCCATGCAACGCTTGACACATTCCGCACCGAGCCACTGCCCGCAGATCACCCCTACTGGGCCAACCCGCGCGTGACGGTCACACCACATATCGCCTCGACCACCCGCCCCGATCTCGCGGCAGATGTCGTCGCCGAGAACATACGCAGGGGCGAAACGGGCGAACCCTTCCTCCATCTCGTGGACCGCAACGCAGGCTACTGAGCCCTCATCATCTTGCCGAAAGTATCCCGGGGGGAGTCCGCAGGACGGGGGGCTGGCCCCCCTCCCTTCGTTACCGCAAGCGCGGCGGCTTGTCGGGATCGCTGCCGGGCGCGGCCCGTGCGGGCCGCTCTTGCGGTTGCGGCAGGTCAAACCGCAATGCGACACGTTCCAGCCGTTCGGCCAACGGATCAGCCACAGCGCAGAACATGACATCCATGGCGGCGGCCTCGATCCCGGAAAAGGTCAGCGCCTCCGACGCCGCATTGGCCAGCGCCCGTTCGGCCCCGTCGACGGCATCGACGAAAACAAGCACGTGGCCGCGCGCGCCGGTGTCGTAGGTGGCGGCTGCCAGATAGGCGCGCTGCGCCATGCCCCCTGCCAGTGCCAGCTTCCGCGCCAGCGCGTCGCGCACGCCGACAGGTATGCCGGTTGGCGCGTTCAGCGACGTGAGCCTCGCCGAGGTTTCCTCGGGTGCATGGGACAATGTCGCCACCAGCCAGTCCACTGCCTCGGACGGGATCAGCATGGCCGACGGCGCAACCTCAAGGTTCAGCGCAAGGCCGATGCCCTGCCCCGTCAGCATCTGTGCCAGGCCGCGCCCCGGGACGCCCGCATAGGGGGCGGGCCGCTTGGTGAACTCTACCAGCCGGTCCTCGCTGTCGAACACCAGCGCATATTCTCCGCCTTCGAGCGTGAAGAGCGCGGGTGTAACCTGCTCACCCTCGGCCTCACCCGACAGCAGCAGGAACAATTCGCTGTCGGCAAAGGCCGCGTAGAAGGCCAGCCGCTTTGCATCATCCTCGGGGGCTTCTTCCATCGCAGCATGGGCGCGGTCCAGCGCAGTCTCAGTCATCAAGAACCTCTCTGACCCGGGCACGCAGCTCCGGCAAAACCTTGTCCGCAAACCAGGGGTTGCGGTTCAGCCAACCGGTATTGCGCCAGGACGGATGAGGCAAGGCAAAGACGCCCGGCGCATGGTCGCGCCATTGCGCGACACGTGTGGTTACCGGCACCTTGCCCCCCAGATGCCATTGCTGCGCGTAGCCGCCGATCAGCAGGGTCAGGGGCACCTGCCCCAGCGCGGCCATCGCCCGGTCACGCCATGTCCGTGCACAGATGCGCGGCGGGGGCAGGTCCGATCCGGCAGCGCTGTATCCCGGAAAGCAGAATGCCATCGGCACGATCGCGACGCGGCTTCGGTCGTAGAATTCCGCCTCAGTTACGCCCATCCAGTCGCGCAGCCGGTCGCCGGACCGGCGTCATGGCCTCGTGCACGCGCGCGCCGGGTGCCTGACTGGCGATCAGGATGCGCGCGCTGTTCCAAAACCAGACAACGGGGCGTGGGGAATGTGCCGTCGCCGTCGCGGCAAAGCGTTCCGCGCACAACCGGCATGATGCGATATCGTCCTGTACACTCATCACACGCAAGCTATCGCGCTGACAGCCAGAGGAAAGCGCCCGTGCTTGCTTTCACCTGTCTTTCGGACGAAATCTCTGCCATTATTTCGACAAACGTCCCCTGCAGAAGGGGCGTTAACCAATTGCCGTTAGGCAAGGCTGGACAAGACGAGGAACGGCAGGCGATGCTGGAATTCGCAGAGGTAAGCAAGTCCTTCTGGACGGGCAAGCAGCGCAAGGTGATCCTTGACCGCGCATCCTTTCGCGTGGAACTGGGCCAATCTCTGGGCATCCTCGCCCCCAACGGCACCGGCAAGACGACGCTGATCAACATGATGGCGGGTCTGGAAAAGCCGGACGAGGGCAGTATCTATCGCGGCTGCCGCATTTCCTTTCCGCTGGGCTTCATGGGCGGTGTCGTCAACCGCCACAATGCGCGCGAAAATGCCCGCTACATCGCCCGGCTTTACGGGTTGGACCCTGACTATGTCGAAGCCTTCTGCCGCTGGCTCTGCGGGATCGAGGAATATTTCGAAATGCCGGTCGGCACCTACAGTTCGGGCATGCGGGCCCGCTTCACCTTTTCGCTGATGCTGGCGCTGGACTTCGACATCTATCTCATCGACGAAGGGATGCCGCAGACCACGGATGTGGAGTTCAACAAAAAAGCTGGGGAAATACTGCGTGAAAGGCTGGAAAATACCACAGTTGTGATCGTATCCCATCAGGCGGCCACGCTGGAACGATTTGCCAAGTCCGCCGCCGTGCTAAAGGACGGACGGATCCACATGTTCGACACGCTCGAAGAGGCCAAGCAGCTTTATGACTACGAATCCCAAAGCTAAGAAATTCCGGCTGCGTCGCGGGGCCTCCCTTGGCACCACGCCGGAGGAGGCTGTCAGGTCGAAAGACGCGAAGGCATCGCCAGGGAAGGCCGCCACCCGACACTCTGCCGACGCCCGGCAAGCCGCCCCAAGTCCCCAGCCCGAAGGTCAGGCACCGAAGCAGACACCATCTTCTGACCCCGCATCGTCGGCCCCCGAAGATCTGGGCCCGACGGACATCGAAGCCATCCGCCGCGAGGGGCTGACCGGCAGACAATTGCGCATGGCGCGGCGTGTCGCACAAAAGCAGGGTCTGGCCGTCACCTCTGATTTCGATGCCGTGCGTCAGTTGCGTGAAGCCGGGGTCAATCCGTTCCAGCGCAATACGATCCTGGAACTGGTGGCACCCGACGGCGTCGCACCGGCCACCGGGGCAGCCGTTGGTCGCCCTGTCGATCCCGCTCAGGGCCGGATCCAGCTGCCTCAGACAATGCCGAACCGTGAAACGCTGCCCAGCACGGACAAGTCGTCTTCTGCTGTCGGCCGGGCACGGGATATCTCCGCAATCCAGCGCGACATAGCAAAGCGCCGCCGTCGGCGGTCAGCTCTCTTGCTTGTGCGACTGGCCTGTTTCGTGATGATCCCCACGTTCATCGTCGGCTGGTATTACTCTGTGATGGCAACGCCGATGTATGCCACGAATTCAGAATTCGTGATCCAGCAGGCCGAACCGGGCAGCGCAGCCGGCGGTTTGGGTGGCCTGTTCCAAGGCACGTCAATGGCAACGCAGCAGGACAGCATCACGGTACAGTCCTACCTGGCCTCGCGGGCCGCGATGCTGCGGCTCGACGGGGATCACGACTTCATCGCACATTTCAGCCAAGACAACATCGATCCGATCCAGCGCCTGCCGGAGGACGCCACGAATGAAGCGGCGTTCGGCGTTTACAGTGACAAGGTCAAGATCAGCTACGACCCGACCGAAGGCATCCTGCGGATGGAGGTCATCGCCGCCGATCCCGAAACGTCCGAAACATTCAGTCAGGCGCTGATCCGATATGCCGAAGAACAGGTCGACCAGCTGACCCAACGTCTGCGGGAAGACCAGATGGCCAGCGCCCGCGACTCCTATGCCTCCGCCGAGACACGACGTGCCGAAGCGTTGGACACGTGGCTGACGATCCAGCAGGAGGCCGAAATCATCGACCCCATCGGTGAAACCGGCGCGCTGACCTCCCAGATCTCGGCGCTGGAACAGCAACGTCAGCAACTGCAATTGAACCTGTCCGAGCGGTTGAACGTGCGCCAACCGAACGAGGCGCAGGTCAACAGCCTGCGGGGCCAGATCGCGAATATCGAGGCGCTCATTGCCGATATCCGCGGTCGGATGACCGCTGCGGGGGGTGCAGGGAACTCTCTCGCGACGCGCAACACCGAATTGCGGCTGGCCGAGGAAAACTACACCTTCCAGACCGTCATGGTGCAGCAAGCGCTTGCCGCGATGGAGGCCGCCCAGATCGAGGCGAACAGACAGGTCCGCTATCTGTCGCTGGGGGTCGAACCTGTCGGCCCGGACGAGGCGACCTATCCCCGAGCATTCGAAAACACGATTCTGGCCTTCCTGATCTTCGCGGGGGTCTATCTGATGATCTCGCTGACCGCGTCGATCCTTCGCGAACAGGTGACCGCATGATGAAAGACGTCCAGATCGGTGATCTCACCGTGTCCAACGACCGCCCATTGCTGGTGATTGCGGGGCCGTGCCAACTGGAAAGCACGGAACACGCCCTGATGATCGCCAGCCGTATGGCCACAATCTGCAAGGCGGCTGGCGCGCAATTCGTTTTCAAAGGGTCATATGACAAGGCCAACCGCACCTCCCTGACCGGCCAACGTGGGCTTGGCATGGACGAGGGGCTAAAGGTGATGCAGGCCGTCAAGGACCAGATCGGATGCCCGACACTGACGGATATTCACGCCCCTGATCACTGTCAGACCGTCGCAGGGGTCGTGGACGTGATGCAGATTCCTGCCTTCCTGTGCCGCCAGACCGACCTTTTGCTGGCTGCCGGCGAAACGGGCGCAGTTATCAACGTCAAGAAGGGTCAGTTTCTGGCCCCCTGGGACATGCCCAACGTGGTCGCCAAGATCGAAAGCACCGGCAACCAGCGGATCCTGCTGACCGAACGCGGCACATCCTTTGGTTACAACACCCTTGTGGCCGACATGCGGTCGCTGCCGACCATGGCCCAGACAGGCTTTCCTGTCGTCATGGACGCCACCCACTCTGTCCAGCAACCGGGCGGTCAGGGTGGGTCATCGGGCGGCCAGCGCCAGTTTGCGCCGGTGATGGCACGGGCTGCCGTGTCTCTTGGGATCGCAGCGGTCTTTATCGAGACGCATGAAGACCCCGACAACGCCCCCTCTGACGGTCCGAACATGATTCCGCTTGACCGGATGGAGGCGCTGATCAGCAGCCTTATGGCCTTTGACCGGCTGGCCAAGGACGACCCGTTGCGGGTCTAGTCCCGGACCCCGTACTCTTCTTTCGCTTTCCCCCGCCGTCAACGCTGACTAGGCTTACGCAATAGCCACGACGGACGGTTTCATGCGCCTCTTGTTTCTGCTTTTTCCACTTTTCCTGGTCTTCGCCCTGCCCGCAGAAGCGCAAGGAACGAACGAATCCACCATTTCGGTGGGGGACGCAGGCGAAACCGACAGCGCCATCGCCACCAGAATGCGCGAGATCATCCGCGAGATGGGCGGCTATGACGACGTCAGCGTCACTGTGAACAACGGAATCATTACCCTGCGCGGCACGACGACGTCACTGCGGGAGGCGAACGCGCTGACTGTGCTGGCAGATCGCATCGAGGGTGTCGTCGCGGTCAAGAACCAAGTCACGGAAACGACGGATGTGGCCCGCAGGCTGGACCCGACGATCGACCGGTTCAGGACGCGGACCGAGGCGATGCTGGTGTTTCTGCCGCTTGCCCTGATCGCACTGGTGATCTTCAGTCTGATCGTCTGGTTCGGTCTCTGGCTGGCCCGCCGCCACCAGCCGTGGCAGCGGCTTGCCCCCAACGCCTTCGTGGCGGATATCATCCGCCAGATCGTGCGCCTTGTCTTCATTGTCCTGGGTCTTGTCGTCGCACTGGATATCCTGAACGCCACCGCCCTGCTCAGCACCATTCTTGGCGCAGCCGGAATCATTGGTCTTGCGCTTGGTTTCGCCGTCAAGGACACGGTCGAGAACTTCATCGCGTCGGTGATGCTGTCCTTCCGCCAGCCGTTCCGTCCCAACGACGCGGTCGAAATCAACGGAGACGAAGGCAAGGTCATCCGCCTGACCAGCCGTGCCACGATCCTGCTGTCATACGACGGCAATCACATCAGCATTCCCAACGCCACAGTCTTCAAAAGCCGCATCGTCAACTTCACGCGCAACGCCGAACGCCGGATCATGTTCGAGATCGGGGTCGCTTCCGATTGCGATCTGGCCGCCGTCCGCGAACTCGCGACAGAAACTGTGGCGGGCCTGCCCTTCATCCTGACGATGCCCGCACCGAACACATGGATCGACCGGATCGGAGACGGTGCGATTTTCCTTATCGTGACGGGCTGGATCAACCAGACCGAAACCAGCCTCGTGCGCGCCAGGGGCGAAGCACTGCGCCTTGTGAAAAACGCCATCGAGGCGGCTGGTGTGGACGTTCCCGACACTACCTACCGGATTGAGATGGTCGATCCCGCAACCGGATCACCCCCCCGGCCCAGGCCGTCTGCCAAAACCAGCGCCCGTGATTCCGTCACCGACGTCGGCACCAAGGCCGAGGCCGAGCTGGACCGCATCATCGACGACGAGCGCGCCCACGAACGCGATGATTTGCTGGACGATGAAGGTCCGCGGGAATAGTGCATTTTCCACAGTCTTTAGGCTTGAACCGCGCCAAGTCCTGGCGTATCCACCGCCTCGCTGATGGGGTGTAGCCAAGCGGTAAGGCATCGGTTTTTGGTACCGTGTATCGTAGGTTCGAATCCTACCACCCCAGCCAGCTCACTTAGAAAGTCGTTAAAAAACAATGTCCTTTCCTCATCCCCTGGGGTGAGCTGAGGGACTGGTTACACACTTGTTTACACAAGAGGTCGCACACGGACGAAGTCCAACGACTGATTGTTTCGTCTTATGAATTCTATGCGGTGATCCGAAATGAGGTCACGATGCATAGTATCCCCTACCTGACTCAACGGCGCAAAATTTACTTTTTTCGTCGTCGTGTGCCGAGGTTGTCCACAGGTTTGTCCCCGGTGATGGTCTCCTTGGGGACGACAGATCGACGCTCAGCCTATAGATTGTGCATGCAGCTCACCGCACGCATGGATCAAATGCTCGACGAAAAAACGCATATCTTTCTGCCTGATGCAGACGTAGCGGCCTTTTTTAAGGCCGAGCTGCGGCGTTGCGTTGATGAGTTGCGCCGAACACGTGTCATTGAACACATGGACGGGTCTCTGACTGCGGAACGTGTTTCAAGGCACCGTCTCGAGGCCTTTGTTCTCCGGAGTCTGAACGAAGACGGGTTGCGCGATCAGATGCCTGACGAGCGGATTTCTCAACTGTCGGAAGAAGACCGCGAAGAGGCCGCCAACATCCAGCATGAGATGTTCAAGAAGTTCATCTCGCCGGCATTCAACAACGCACTCCAACGCCGTGCCGTGCCTGACGAGAGAGTTTCGAACCTGTCGGAATTCGAGAAGCTACAACTGCGGTGGAAAACTGTAGAGGCAAACATGGCTGCCCACCATGCCCTCCAGAACGTGCCCCTGCACGCAAGCGAAGATGCCTGCCGGAGTGCCGAGCAAATCCTCACGACCATGATGTCGATCGAACCGGAAGATCGGAAGCCAAATCCGTCAACAGAACAACGAAATCTGCCATCAGATCCCGGCATCACTTCGCACCCGCTCTCTCCAATCACGCCCACCTCCACTACGAAATTGCTAACGCCAGGTGTAGACGCAATCAAAGGTCCCATTAACGCCGAAGCCATCTACAGACAGCGGGATCAGGCTTTGGCACAGCCCGAAGATGAAACCTTCGACGGCGATGCGCACGACGTCGTTGTTGAACAAGTCTATGGCGAGGATCTTTTCGGAACCGCAGTGCGTCTGTGTCGAAGGCAGTCATCGCGCGACGGCACGAAGGATCAAAAGTTGAAATCAGTCAGCCTGTTCATCTATGTGACAGGTGTTCAATTTGTTACAGACATCCAGACCCATCATCTTGAGGCATTCGCACGAGCGCTTCAGAATCACTTGCCAAAGCACTACTGGAAATCAGCACAGCACAAACGGATGACCTTCAAAGAACTGATGACGCTGCACAGGAGCTCACCTGATATCACCGTTGGACTTGGATCCGGGACGATCGAGCGGCATCTGACAACCATCAAATCCATTACATCTTATGCATCCCGCGAAGGGAACGGCGTGCCATTCGATGTTCCAATCTCGGAAATGGTTCCGGCAGATAACAGAACAGACGCCGAAAAGCGATCGGTGTTCACATATGATGATATTCGTCAAGTTTTTGCACACCCACTTTGGACCGGAAGCAAAAGTCGTAGTCGGCGGCACACATCTGGCGACATGGTAATCAAGGACCATCACTTCTGGATCAACTTAATTTTGGCACATACAGGTGCGAGACGAAGTGAAATTGCAGGGTTGCTCGTCAGTGACGTTTTGGAAGAAGATGGTATAAACCATTTCTATATTCGTCCAAACTTTCTGCGGGGCCTCAAAAAACCTCATTGCAAGCGAAGAATTCCTCTCCATCCTGAACTTATCAGCCAAGGATTTCTTGATTTCGTTGCTGCATCCGCGTCGAAAAAGGAAATTGTCCTTTTCCCAGCAGCTATTCCTGCAAAGATTCGAGAAACGTGTCTTGATCAGCACACCCCTCCGCCACCTTACAATGATAAATTCGGCGATGGGCTGGACCACGTTTGGCGTGAGTGTCTTGTTCGTAGCCTGAAGGGCAACCCTGAAAAGTACAGTTTGCACAGCCTTCGACATTACGTAAATGAAGCCTTCGCAGAATCGCGGAGCTCTGACGGTATTACGAAATTGGTCTCGGCCGAAGATCGGCGTGATATTATGGGCCACAACCCGATCGACGTGAACGAACGGACCTACCGTCGCGACGAACGTCCGCTCGCACCCCTGTATGAAATCATAAAACTTCTTCCCAACCTGCTTGGGGATTGATGAAAGTCTTTTACCGAGAAAGGTTTACGAGTTTGGCTGAACAGACTTACCAGTTTCAGAGGTTTCTTTCAGAGATTGCACTCAAGCATGTGCAGCTATTCGATTCTTCAAGGGCGATTACGGACATAGTTTCTTGTTTGGCGGATAACCCAGTCAGAACCTGACAGCCTGTCGGGCGACGGATTGCAGTTGCTCGAAAATCTGGAACCGCGCGGAATGGTGCTCCTGTGGCTTCCCCTCATTGGGCGCGTAGGTTCTGGAAAACGTAGACATCTTCTCCATGGCCGTTTGAATGTTCGGGTAAACCCCGGCGGCTACGCTACCGAGTATCGCTGACCCCAGAAGCACCGGCTCTTCGGCGGCTGGCACGGCGATCTCGACCCCCGTCGCATCTGCCAAGAGCTGCCGGACGAGATCGCTTCGCCCTGCCCCGCCGCTGAGCACGATCCGTTGAACCGTCGCTCCAGCTTTGGTCTGTGCCTGGATGATCTGCCGGAGACCGTAGCCTATGCCACACAATCCGGCGATGTAGAGCGCGACGAGACTATCGAGATCCCGTTCCATCCCGAGTCCGGCGATGACAGCGCGGGTTTGCGGGTCGGCATGGGGTGCGCGGTTACCCAGAAACTCCGGCACGACATGAATCCCTCCCGCCAGCTGTGCAATATCGGTTTCAGCGTCCAACTTGTGCTCCGCTCTCTGCGCCAGCCACGCAGGAACAGATTTGTCCTCGGCTGTGGCCTCTGCCTGAGCTGCGGCCGTTGACGGATGAAAATCGAGCAGTTGGTCGATGGCTGCGCCGGCTGCCGACTGCCCACCCTCGTTCAGCCAGACACCTGGAACCATGGCGGAATAATACGGTCCCCAGACTCCCGGCACGAAGACCGGTTCTCGCGTCGTGGTCATTGTGCAAGACGAGGTGCCAAAGACATACGCAAGATTTGCCTCCGGCCCGCCGCCACCCTGTGCACCGACAGAGCCGATCCCACCTGCATGGGCGTCAATCAGGCCAGCAGCGACAGGGATCCCCTCAGGGAGCCCGAAGTCCTCGGCCGCCTGCTTGCTCAGCCCGTCTCCCAATGCAGACCCAGGATCGACGACAGTGCTGCCGATCCGCTCAAAATCGTTGTCTGCCAGGCCCCCCAGCCCCACCTGCTCAAAATAGCTGCGGTCCCAAGCGCGTTCATGGGCGATGTAGGTCCACTTGCAGGTCACCGTGCAGACGGACCTCGCCAGATCGCCGGTTGCGCGCCATGTCAGAAAATCCGTCAGATCCATGAATTGCCAAGCCTGCGCGAAGACATCCGGGCGGTTCTCCTTGAGCCAAAGCAGCTTTGGCGTTTCCATTTCGGGTGATATGCTACCACCAACATAGTCCAGCACCCAGTGACCCTGAGCGTTGATACGTTCGGCCTGATCGACCGCACGATGATCCATCCAGACCATGATATTGCGCTCGGGCGTGGCCGGGTCCCCGACGGGCAGTGGGGCGCCACCTTCGCCGAGGACAACCAGCGAACAGGTTGCGTCAAACCCGATGCCCAGAACCGTCGTCGGAGCCACACCAGAAGCAGCCATCGCGCCACGCACCGCGCGTTTGACCGCTCGCCAGATGTCCGCACTCGACTGCTCCACAATCACACCGCCCTCGCGATAAATCGCTATGTCACTCTTGTCGGTTCCCAGCATTTGCCCAGAGGTGGTAAATACCCCGGCACGGGCGCTGCCCGTTCCCACGTCGATACCGATCAAATAGCCCTCTGCCTGTTCACGCTTGGCGGTCATACCGTTCCTCCTCAGTCGTTCCAGCGATCACAGATCGACACTGTTGGGCAGGATCACCAGATCACGGATCACCACGCCTGGTGGTCGCATCAGCATGAAGACGATGGCCTCGGCCACCTCGCGGGGTTGCATGAGCGATCCGTTGGCCAGCGCCTCCTCCATCTTGGCTTTGGGCCAGTCATCAAGAAGCGCGGTGACCACCGGTCCGGGCAGAATGGCACCCATACGGATACCGTGCTCGCTGACCTGCCGTCGCGTCGCATGCACGAAAGCCTGCACCGCGTATTTGGATGCGGTGTAGATCGGCTCCCACACGACCGGGGTGACCCCGGCAACGGAGCTGGTGAAGATCACATCGCCCGATTTACGGGCGATCATTCCCGGCAGAACGGCACGCACGCAGCGAAAAGCCGCGTTGACGTTCAGATTCAACACCTTGTCCCAGACATCCGGATCCCCGTCGGCGGCGGCACCGCCGACATAGGCCCCTGCATTGGCATGAAAGATGTCGAGTGGTCCGACCAGCGCCTCAATCTCGGTTATCATGTCAGACACCGCTTCTCCATTGAACAGGTCGAGCACCAGCGGATGCGCATGCTCCCCCAATTCGTCACACAGGGCATTCAGCCGGTCCTCGGCGCGGTCGATCAGAACAACCTTCGCGCCCTGTTCCAGCAGCGCCCGGGCGCATTCCAGACCGATACCGGACGCAGCACCGGTGATCGCAGCAGCCTTGCCTTCAAGTGATTGTGGCATGATGTGTCCCTTCTTTTTTCTGCTCAGGCACGACCGTGGCTGGCCCGCGAACGCCGGGCGAGCGAGTCGATGATGACGGCGATGGCAAGCACGGCTCCGGTAATCATGTAGCGCAGCGACGAACTGAGGTTCAGCAATGTCAGCCCGTTCGAGATCGCCTGGATGACAAGAACGCCCATAAGAGCTGACCAAGCGGAGCCACGCCCGCCAAAAAGCGACGTGCCGCCGATTACTGCAGCCGCGATCGCGTTGAGGTTTACGTCACCCGTGCCCGCCTGCTGGCTGGCAGAGGCGAGCCGCGAGGCGGAGAATACGCCACCAAGCGCTGCGAAGGTTGAACACAGGACGAAGGCGGAGAGGCGTATCTGACGCACGTTGATACCCGCGCGGCGCGCCGCCTCGGCGTTCCCTCCGACGGCAAACATGGACCGGCCCCATTGTGTGCGCGTCAGTGCATAATTCAGGATCACTACGAACAGGACGAAGACACCAAACATCCATGGCACACCGCGCCCCTGTTCAAGGTAAAAGACGATGAACAGCAAGGTCGCTGTGAGGATCGAGGATTTGATCAGCACAATAGTCAGCCCGCCTGAGGACAGGTTCGCAGCGCGGCGTTGACCGATCGTCCTGATCCCACCCAGGATAATCAATGCGCCTGGCAGCACCGCCAGAGCGTAGGACAGCCAAGCCGGAATAATCATGATCTGGCCGAACCGCACCAGCTCCGAAGTAAAGGGCAGATTGATCGATCCCGTCGGCCCAAGAATGTAAAGTTGAACCCCCAAAAGCGTAAGCAAACCTGCCAGAGTAGCCACGAAGCTCGGCATCTCAAAACGGTTGCGCAGGCTACCGTAAATGAACCCCGTCAAGGCCCCGGCCAACAACGCGCCGGCGATCGCAACTGGCAGAGGCATGCCAGAATTGATCCATAGCACACCGATCAAAGCCGAGGCGAGGCCGCTCATTGAGCCGATCGACAGGTCGATCTCACCCAACAGAAGCACGCAGACCACGCCCAGCGATATGAAGCCGACGGCGGCCGCATCAAACAGCAGATTGACGAGGTTGTTGGGTGCGAGGAAAACTGGATTCAGCACGCTGAAGACAATTGAAATCAGCAGCAGACCCACGATCACCGGCAGCATGCCCAGATCGCCGGAGCGCACGCGATCAATAAAAGCGCGGATTTCTCCCAAGATGCCTTCGTCATGGCGCAGGCGCGTGTCGGCGCGGTCCAACTGTGCGACTTTCGGGGTTTCATTCGGTTGGGTCATATTATTCCCCTGTCGTTTCGAGTTTGCGGGCAGCGCGGCGCGAGACTGAGTTCTCGTTTGCACCGGTTATTGCAGAGACGAGCTCTTCGTGCGTGCTTTCAGGCGTGTAGACACCGTTGTTTCGACCAAGACGCAGAACCACGATCCTGTCAGCAACAGCGCGGACGTCTTCCATGTTGTGCGAGATCAGGATAACGCCGTGACCCCGATCACGGATACGCTCGATCAGGTTCAGCACTTCGGCGGTCTGCGCGACGCCAAGCGCTGCGGTCGGCTCGTCCAGCATGATGATCTGCGGGTCGAGCAGGAGCGAGCGTGCAATGGCGACCGTCTGACGCTGCCCTCCCGAGAGCGATGCTATCGGTTCACGCACCGAGGGTATGCGGGCCGCAAGTTCCTGTAGCAATTTCCAGGCGCGGACTTCCATCTGCACCTCGTCAAGCCGCCAAGCTCTTATCTCGTGCCCCAGAAAAAGGTTCGCCACCACGTCAAGGTTCTCGCACAGCGAAAGGTCCTGAAAGACGGTGGCAATTCCCAGTTCCAGCGCCCTTCCCGGACTGTCGAGGGTCACTGTCTGGCCAAGATACTCGATCGTGCCTGAGGTCGGCTGGTGCACGCCGGCCAGGGTCTTGACCAGCGTGGATTTACCCGCACCATTGTCACCGACAAGCGCCACCACTTCGCCGGCATGAACATCAAGTTCGATATCCTCAAGCGCCGTGACTGCACCGAATTGCTTGGAAATACCGCGGAGTTGAAGAATGAGCTCTCCGTGATCGCGGCTTGGATTGGTATGGTTCATGGTCTGCGCTCCTCCCGGTGTCGCGGTTCGGTGGCGTGGCACCGCCTTGCTGGTGCCACGCCGTCTTCATTCAATCCATGAGACCGAGATCGCGGCAGGCATCGACATAGGCCTCAGTGCAGACATCTTCGACGTTCTGGATACCGGCATCGAAGATCTCAGCCTTGATGTTCTCACGCGTCACAACAGCAGGCACGAACAACTCGGACGGTGTATCGTAAAGCATTGTCTTCGCTTCGGGCGTTTCGCCCCGCATGAAGGCTACAGCGACCTCTGCCGATGCGGCGGCCACGATTTCCGAAGGTTTGGAAATCGTGTTGTATTGGTCGCCTGCAATAATCCGCTGCAGAGCTGCCAAGGTCGCGTCATTGCCGGTAACCGGCGGGATCGGCGTGACACCTGCGGCCTTCAGCGCGGCGATAGCTCCACCCGCCGTGCCGTCATTCGCTGCCACGATCCCTGTGATCTCGTCTCCAAACCGCGTGATCTGGCCGGCGGCCCATTCCTGCGCACGCGGCGGTGCCCAGTCAGGAGTATCGAATTCCGAGAGCGTTTCGTAGGGCGAGTTGTCGAGCGCACGATCGATACCGTCACGGATAAGTCCCGCCGCCGCGTCCGTCGGCGATCCGTTGATCTGCAGCACACCTGAGCCGTCCGCAACGCCCTCGGCCTGAAGGTGTTCGACCAGCGACTGTGCGATGGCATACCCAATGCCTTCATTGTCGAAGGAGACGTAGTAATCAGCTGGGACATCGGGGATCGGTCGATCGTAGGCGATAACCTTCACATCTTGCGATTGGGCGATCTGCACAAGCGCGGCGGCAGCCGAAGAGTCGACGGGATCAAGAACGATGATCGAAGCCCCCTGCGCGATAACCGAGTTGAATTGCTGCTGCTGCAGGGCCACATCGGCATTGCCGTTTTGGTAAATCAAAGTGCAGTCAGGGCAAAGCTCGCCCATTGCGGATTGAAAACCCGGCCAGTCGTGTTCTTCGTAGCGGGTCGAGGCCTGATCGGGCATCAGGAAAGCCACGGTCGCTGCGTTCTGCGCAAAGATCGGGGAAGCGGTGATACAGAGCGTCAGCGCAGACGCCACGGTTAACAGAGATGTCTTGGTCATTCGTTTATCCTCCACAAAGTTGATGCTTTGAAATTTGCCGCAGGTTCGGTTTTACCAGCCCAATGATCGCCCCATTTGACGCGACGAGGGCCTTGAACAACACGTGCCGCTCCTCCCCGGACACTACGCTTTCAAAAGCAGCATCGATTGCGCAACATTGCTCAATCGATTGTGCAATTGTTGTCAGCGGGATTTTTTCCTGTCAAGGTTTTCATGAATGGATCATCACCGAGGCGAAGACAGTGGCAGGCGAAAGCGACGAAATTTCAAAGAGACCAACGATTTACGACGTCGCCAGGCTCGCCGAAACTTCACCCAGCGCGGTAAGCTCAATTCTCAACGGCACATGGAAAAAGCGTCGCATCAGCGAAAAACTCGCGAATCACGTTACCCGGATCGCCAAGGAACAGGGATACGCGACGAACATCCAGGCACGGGCTCTCAGGCAGGCGAAATCGAACATCATCGGCATGATCATCCCTAAATACGACAATCGGTATTTCGGAGCGATCGCAGAACACTTCGAGGCGCTGGCGCGCTCAAAGGGCTTGTTCCCCGTTGTGACTTGCACGCAGCGTGATCCCGATCTCGAGGTCGAGGCCGCAAAGGAACTCATCTCATACCAGGTCGAAACTCTGATCGCGACCGGAGCGACGGACCCGGACCGCATAACAGGAATCTGCAAAGCTGCCGGCGTAAGGTCGATTAATCTTGACCTGCCTGGCTCGGCCGCAGCCTCCGTGATTTCGGACAACTACACCGCGGCAAAAGACCTTACGAAAGTTTTGCTGGACCGATGTGAACAGGACCTTGGCTGGATCGGTCCATTGACCTTCGTCGGAGGGCGACTGACCGACCACAACACAGCAGAACGATTGCGAGGTTTCATCGATGCGCAAACGCTGCGCGGAATTGAACCAAAAGATATCAATGTTCTTGCGCGTGGCTATTCCGCCGAGAAAGCTGAAGATGCTTTGATTTCGTCCGGGATCGAAGGACCTGCGGGCCTTTTCATCAACTCGACGATCTCCCTTGAAGGGGCGATGCGCTGGTATCAGGACCAAAATCCTTCCCAATCCCAACAGATACTATTCGGATGCTTCGACTGGGATCCTTTTGGAAAATTCCTTCCGGGAAATGTCGGCATGATCCAACAGGATGTTGATGCAATGCTTGACGAAATCTTTGAACTGATCGCAACAGGCAAGGAGCCCGATGAACCGGTGCTGGTGCCCTGTATTTTTAGGTCAGTTTGATCCAAAAAACATGGCCGTGAACGAAAACTATGAAAAGAAAACCTGCAATTGAGAAGAAGTTTCTGCATATTTTAATATGACTCTATAGCTGCAAAATCGGTGAAAAATTTGGAGATTGGCTCAACGCCTGACATCCAAAGGTAATCTTGCGCTCGTGTTGCGACAACGTAAAGGAGATGGCGTTCAGTTATCATGATCTCGTCGTGCCGAGCTTCATCACGTGCAGCGAGCAGACGGCTTTGTCGGACAGGATGTTGACATCAAGCCAGGCAACCGCAATCGTGCGGAACTCGGAACCTTATGCGTCATGAATGGTCGTGACACGCGCACCCATTCCCTCAAAGTCTGAGGCTTGGCTCGACGCTCGAACGAGGGTAGCAATTTTGTTGCGATCCCCCTTCCTGCAAAAGGCTCCAGACCCAAGCCTCCAACTCGGCATGCAGCATTTGCCTGAGATCATTGTCGAAACTTCGGATCTTGTTCGCTTTGCCGACCTAAAATCTGCGATCCAGTTGCGCCGTTGCAGACGCATAACGGCAACAAAACGGACTTTCGGGCGTTTGCCTTTTACTTGCTTCCCAACAAGGAGACCGTGGACGGTGCTCACCGAGCGCCATTCACAAAGGTAGGAGCACCCGGAACAAAGAACGGCTGCCTTGGTTTTCTGCTGAGATGGAAGCAGTCAACAGCCCAATCGGGAAACTGGCTTCCCAATGAAATCACACTTTCAAAGGCAATACCCCTATGAAACTTCTCATGGTGCTTACATCGCACGACCAACTTGGCGACACTGGCAAGAAAACCGGTTTTTGGCTCGAAGAGTTCGCTGCCCCATATTACGTCTTCAAAGACGCGGGGGCCGAAATCACGATCGCTTCACCAGAGGGCGGCCAGCCGCCACTGGACCCAACGAGCGACGCCGACGATGCGCAAACCGAAGCGACAAATCGCTTTAAAAACGACACGGCAGCTCAAAGCAAATTGTCAGATACTGTCCGACTTTCAAAGGTAGCCGCCGATGATTTCGATGCGATTTTCTATCCCGGGGGCCATGGTCCGCTTTGGGATCTGTCCGAGGATGCTGACAGCATCCAGCTGATCGAAGCCTTCGCCTCCAGTGACCGCCCGATCGCGGCGGTCTGCCATGCACCCGCGGTCTTCAAACATACCAAAGGAGCGGATGGAAAGCCGCTCGTATCGGGCAAGACTGTAACCGGCTTCACCAATACTGAAGAAGAAGCTGCTGGTCTGACCGATGTCGTTCCCTTGTTGGTCGAGGATATGCTGAAATCCAACGGCGGCACATATGAAAAGGGTGCCGATTGGGCGTCCTTCGTGGTGACAGATGGCAAGTTGGTGACAGGACAAAATCCAGCCTCTTCCGAAGAAGCTGCGCGCAAACTGCTTGCTATGCTCTGAAAACCAAAGTCTCGGCAGCTTCGCGTGGTGCTGCCGAGCACCATCTCGAAGCTGTAAAAATTCAAGGGCGCAGCGACGGCATGAGGTGTTGGATTTCTTCGATATACGCATCCGTCAGTGCATCACCTATCGTCAGGTTTTTGTGTCCACCTTCCGACCGCGGGTGATGAAGAGCTTGAACAAAACGGCAATGAAGGCAAAGGCCAGCAGCCCCAGATAGCGTTCGTGGGCCCCGTCGATGTCATCCGGAAGCAAAAAGAAAATCAGCGCGGAAATGGCCCAGACTGACCCCTGCAATGGCAAGCAACATGCGCTGGTGCGTATTCCGGGGTGATGCGCCCACCTGTTCCGATTTGATGCGCCCACCGATTCCGGGGTATGCGCCCACCCCGGTGACGTGCTGCTGCGAGGCAATCTGTAACCGGCTACTTTCCGTTCTTTTGGCGCGAAGGAAGCCCGATGAAGAGATTGCCTAAGCGGAAAATACCAGATGTTCTGAGGTTGTCAGCTGAGGGTTTGTCGACCCGCCAGATTTCGTCGAGCCTGGCGATCGGGCGCACCACCCTTCGAGGTTATAAGCAGCACGTAGGAGTTGCTTGCAGTCCGGTAACGTGCGCTACTGGACCGCACTTGCACAGGATTTGGAAACCTGGTGCCGGGACGATGCACTGACAAGATGCGGTGACCCCGACATGTCACTCGCCATCTGCATGGACGAATTTGATCTTTGGCCAGTGGTTCCGAACGAGTGCATCGGCGACCTGCAGACGATGATCGAAATGGACAGGGAGTTCGAGCAGCAGCAAAGCGGGATTACCCTCGGGTTTTCCTATGGCGGCGCCCTGCATGACGGCCCCGGCCCGGAACGTGGCGAGATGGGCAGCCTGCTTGCCAGCGACTGGCTGGAAATTGTTGAAGACACCGGCATCTGGCTTGATGGCTACAAGTGGTTTCTCGTCGAAACGCCCATCGGCACGGGATACCATTGGGGTGGCAACTTCTGCACCGAAGGCGAAGATGTCATCGAGGGTGTTTATGGCACTTGCGACCAGCTGGCGACACTCCGCACGGAAGGTGGCGCGCCTTCTCGCGTGACGAGCTTTTACAACGTGACAAGGCCAGCCTTGATCTCTTCTGGCTCAAGGACGCCACCATGACGGACTTGGACAACCTGCCTGAACCGGAAATTCTGATGTCGGAAATTATGGAAAACCTTGAAGCTGCCATTGAACAGTTTTCGGCAGCAAATCGGGTTTAATTCGGGATCAACTATCAAAAGTCGCAAAAAATGTAAAAATGACAGATGGTAGCAGTCATCGCAAAGTGGTTGCCAACACCCACTCCTGCTCTCGAATTTCGTCAAAAATGAGGAGATCGGAAAACGCCCTCGGCGTCACACCGGATCAGGCGCGACCATTTCGGGAATACGCTTGCGACGGGACTGACGGATCAGCGAAACTGTGTAGATCACCAGGGCCGTCCAAATCATCGGAAAGGCGATCATGCGTGCCGTGCCGAACGGTTCGTCGAAGACGAAGACGGCGGTCAGGAAGATCATTGTCGGTGCGATGTATTGCAGGATGCCGATTGTCGAAAGCCGCAGCAGCTTTGCCCCGGTGGCGTAGACGATGAGCGGCACCGCCGTCACCACACCCGCCCCCAGCAATAGCCACGTATCCAGCACTGTTCCCGTCGCAAAATGACCTTGACCGCTCATGCCCGCCCACAGGATGAGCGCCAGCGCAGGCGGTGTCAGCAGCAGCACCTCGAGAAAGAAACCCTGCGCCGGACCGACCGGAAGGCTCTTTTTGAAATATGCGTAGAAGCCCCAACTGAACGTCAGCCCCAGTGCCACAACCGGCACCTGTCCCGCTGAAACCGTCAGCACTACGACCGCCACCGCCGCCAGCGCGATGGCGAAAAGCTGCGCGCCACTCGGCCGTTCACCAAGCAGGAGTGCACCAAGACCAACGCTGAACAGCGGATTGATATAATAGCCGAGTGCAGCGTCAAGCGCGTGCCCCGAACCGATCGCCCAGACGTAAATCCCCCAGTTGATCGAAATCAGCGTAGCGGTCACAGCAGCCATGCCCAACGTGCGCGGACTGGAAAGCGCGGCACGGATGTCGGCCGTGCGGCGCATCACGAGCAGGATCAAAGCCGCGACAGGAATGGACCAGACCACCCGGTGTGCGATCACCTCCACCGGTGGCACATGGGCCAGCGCCTTCATGTAAAGCGGCAAGAAACCCCACATGACATATGCTGTCACGGCGAAAGCGAGGCCACGAGGGCTGTCTTCATTGGTCGCTGTCATGATACTCTTCCGCACGCGCTGCAGATGGTTTGATGCAATAACTGGGCAGCACACAATACGCCACGGAAGAAGCGTGGAGAGTGCGGCCATTGGGTTACGATCGGCCCATTGCGGCCATTCACCCACCTTCCGTTTTGCCGCAGCGCGGCCCGTCAAAGGAGACATTCGCTGCATTGTCGCGTTTGCCGTTTCATGTGATCGTTCAAGCTACTGTGCTGTCACTGGTGCATCGTGTTACCATCGTCACGTAGAGGTAGCTCTTGTAAGTATTCCAGATAACAATGTGTTATCAGGCGTAAATCCCGTCGAAGAAGGGTAGGGACTTGGATTTACCAACCAGAACAGCGGCTACCGCAGCGATGTGTAATTGTGGGCAGCACTCGGCGTTCTGAGCCGCCACAAATCCTTCCCCAGGCGTCATGGGTAACCAACGAAGGTTGCCTGCATGGTCTCCCAGGGACGCGCCAAACTGGGTTAGAGTCGATGTCACTGAGTATCGCCTTCCTACTTAAACTACTGTTCCCCACCTGACATAGGATTCCCATTGCGGACCTGATGTGCCATGTTTGGGGCATGAGACGTAATGACATTTGCCTGTACCTTGGCCCCGCCGACCGTGCTGAGCTTCAAGCTCTGATCATCAA
>Ga0307946_1000334_pt1 | contig 27436 bp, 56 predicted proteins | sample OrgLakmetagen230_FD_203153 | JGI IMG/M metagenome (GOLD analysis project Ga0307946, IMG submission 203153) | Saline water microbial communities from Organic Lake, Antarctica - #230 | ecosystem: Environmental > Aquatic > Non-marine Saline and Alkaline > Saline | place: Antarctica: Organic Lake...
TAATATATTTTTTTGACAATATTTGTTTTTTGTTTAAAATAGTTGTATATTTGCACTATGTTCAAAGCGTATAAATACAGAATCTCACCTACTAGCTCACAAAAAGAGTTGATTGCCAAGCATATTGGCAGTAGTAGATTCGTGTATAATTTAGCTTTGGAAACTAAAAATAGTGCATATTTAGGTTCTAAACATAATTTTTCTCCTTTCGATTTAATCAAACAACTTCCTGAATTAAAGAAAGAGTGCGAATGGTTAAAAGAAGTAAATAGCCAATCTTTACAGCAGTCAATCCAAAATATGGATATTGCTTTTAAGAAATTCTTTAAAGGTGCAGGTTTCCCAAAATTCAAATCAAAACATAAAGGCAGACAGTCTTTTTCAGTACCACAAAATGTAATAGTTGAAAATAGCCTTTTGATAATACCTAAATTTAAAGAAGGTATTGATATTGTTTTGCACAGACCAATCAAAGGAACAATAAAAAGCGCAACCATTAGTGTTACTCCAACAGGAAAGTATTTTGCTTCAATACTTGTAGATACAAATGAAATTGCTCCACCAAAAAAACCAATAAATGAAAGTACAACTATTGGATTAGATTTAGGAATTAAAGATTTTGCCATAACATCAGGAGGAGAAGTCTTTGAAAACCCAAAATACTTACGCAAAGCACAAAGTAAATTAAAATATGTACAACGTAAATACTCAAAATACAAAGGCAAAAAAACTAAAAAGAAACTTGCTTTACTACACGAAAAGGTAGTAAACAAACGCAAAGATTTTCTGCATAAGACTTCTACTAAGTTAATCCGTGAGAACCAAACGATTTGTTTAGAAGACTTGAATGTAGCAGGGATGGTTAAGAACCATAATTTAGCACAAGCAATCTCAGACGTAAGCTGGTCAACATTTGTAACTATGTTAGAATATAAAGCTGATTGGTATGGAAAAAACATTCTAAGAATAGGACGTTTTGCCCCATCATCGAAGACTTGTTCTTGTGGAGTAATTAACAAAGACTTAAAATTGTCCGATAGAACTTGGACTTGTAAGTCTTGTGGAGTTACACACGATAGAGATATTTTGGCTGCTAATAACATAAAAACTTTTGCATTAAAAAATATTTTGTCAGGAACTGACAGAAAAAATCAAGGTAAGTTGCCAACATTAGTTGGAGCGTTGACCCTTGAAGCCCATCCCATCGCCTCTGGCGTGGATGGGTAGTTCACAATTTTCAGATATTCATATAAAAAACATTCTGAAGATGCTAAAAATAAAATGTCTGAATCTAAAAAAAAAATATGGGTAAAGGGTAAAATAATTCTCAATATGGAACATGTTGGATAACTAATGATATAGAAAATAAAAAATAGCTAAAGACGAGCCAATTCCAGATGGATGGCGATTGGGTCGTAAAATGAAATAATAATAATAAAAATAGTGATGTTGATGGAGCTATGTGAAGGGAATAGTGAGTCTAACAAATAAGTAACAGCATAGAATTCAATGTCTTGTCCCTTTAATGCCTACGTCCCATAGTGGTCGATTGGACTAGTTTTGTAAACTAGTGGTTAATACCCATCGTCAGTTCGAATCTGACCGTAGGCTCAAAATAAGTTAATCTGGGGGGTACGCCAAAGTTGGAGAGTTGGGGGAGTCTGTAAAACTCTTGCATATCGCTGAGTAGGTTCGAATCCTACTACCCTCACTATACATGTAGAACGCAATTGATGTATGTTTAGTAAATGCTCCGTGGAGGAGTCAAACTACTATCTGGTAATAGCTTTGTGAACTTGAGTCAGATGCATGGTGAATTGCTAATATTGACCTATGGTATAACGGTTATTACGTCCGACTTTGACTCGGAAGATTCTAGGTTCGAATCCTAGTGGGTCAGCATATAATCTGGGAGTATTGAGCAACTGGTCGCTTAGCAGGTTGTAACCCTGTGGCCTTCGGGTATTGGGGGTTCGAATCCCTCTGCTCCCCAAAGAGGGGATGTTTAACCTAACATCCTTAAAAATAGGTTAATTTGCCTCCATAGCTCAGTTGGTTGTCGAAAGACGTAGAGCATTCCGCTTTTAACGGAAGGGTCGGGGGTTCGAGTCCCTCTGGGGGTACTATATAGTACATGCCGACGTAGTTTAAGTGGTGAGAATCTTGGATTGTATTTCAAGGGTCCCGTTTCGAGTACGGGTGTGATTATCTTTAATTTGGTAGTTTAAATTTTTATGCTTATATTTGTCATATCAATTTAAGTCTATCAATAATGGAAAAGAAAGAATTATATGACAAGGTTTTAGATGGTGACTATGATACCAAGAAACTATTAGGTTGGATTAATTCTTTACCTAATACACGCATGGGTCCTCCAGACAAAATAAAAAAAGGTGATGTCTTTATGCATCCAATATATAAACACCCTTATGTCTTTCTAGAAAAAAAAGATGATAGATGGTTGTGTACAACATTAACATCTAACGGTGAATTTGAAGAAGTTTTATGTAAAGGTAATTCAAGATTCTTCAAGGATTCATATATTGTGAAAATATTGTTTACCGTAACAACACCTATCGGGAGTTTTATGGGAGTTTTTGACAATAACACTCAATTAAATAAAGTTACAAAACAACTCAAAGAGATAATGAGTTAATGTCGGTGACGCATAAATGGTGGTGCATCTGCTTACCAAGCAGAAATAGACTCGGTTCGATTCCGAGTACCGACTCAAAAAAAAATACAATATCCTTTTTTAGTGTCGATTTTATTTGTATATTTGCATTAACAATTTTAAAAAATAACAAATTGGTTTTACACGATAGAATTACAAAGAGAGATACTTTATCAATCAACAACTATTTTAACGAGTTACAAGAGTATTATACTCTAACACCCGAAGAGGAACATGAATTAAGTGTGCTCTCTTACGAAGGTGACGAAGATGCTAGGAGTGAATTAATCAAACATAATCTTAGGTTTGTTATTAGTGTCGCCAAGCAGTATGAAGGTAATGAAACCAAAATTGAAGACTTAATCAACGAGGGAAATATTGGGCTGATTAACGCTGCTGAGAAGTTTGACCCAACAAAGGGTTTTAAGTTTATTTCATACGCTGTTCATTGGATTAAAAGATACATAGTTTTATATATCAATAACGATGGTAAGCTCGTAAGAACTCCAATGAATAAGGTTGAGAGTAACAGACAAATTAAAAAAGTCATAGAACCAATAGAAAAAGAGTTAGGTCGGCCATTAGGTTACGACGAATTATTCGGTCAACTAATTGGTAGATTTACCAAGGGTCAAATTGATTTTTATAGTGAAGAAGCTACTAGAGGTGTTGATTCTTTAGATAGAGAGTGGGATGATGGTGGTAGTATATATGGCACGTTTATGAGTGACAATGATGATACTTACAACCCATCTAATAATTTAGATTCAAAGGACTCTAGTAAATTAATGAGTCTATTATTCGACCAGTTAACTGATAATGAACAAAAGGTTTTGACCTTATACTATGGTCTGGGTGATAACGAACCTGTCAAGTTAAAAGACGTAGGAGGCCTCATTGGTTTGACTTATATCAAAGTATGTTCAGCTAAGTTTACTGGCCTTAGAAAGTTAAGAAACCATATGAATGATAATGCTGAGTGGATTTTAAAAGATTAAATTATGAATGAGGAATTACAAGAATACTTAGTTGAATATATAGGGATGAGGTGATTAAAAGGTTTAGAGGTGAATATCAATGGTTGAGTAATATGGTCGCTTGTAAAGTGACCTATGATGGTATTGAATGTCCATCTTCTGAACATGCATATCAATCAGCTAAATCTGATGATATGGAATGGAAATCATTATGCGCCAATAAACAAATACCCTCTAAGAAAATTAAAGTAGAAAGCCGCAAGGTGGACATCGTATATAACTGGGATGACATTAAGTTAGAAGTAATGGAAGAGTGTCTTAGGTCTAAGTTTAGTAAAAATCCATTTAGAGCCATGTTAGAGGCCACTGGTGAGCAGTTAATAGAAGAAGGTAACAGTTGGTCCGATACATTTTGGGGAGTCGATTTAAAGACTGGTAAAGGTGATAATAACTTGGGCAAACTAATAATGAAAATAAGAAAAGAAAACAGAAATGAAAGAGACATTAACAGAGAGAGTACTTAATAACCTACAGTACATCACCTTAGAGCTTACGATACATAAAGACAAAATCATTAATGAAGAAATAAGAGGTAAAATGCTTAAATTGATTCAACAAAACAAAGAGTTTTTAATAACCAATGAACGTATGGATACTTATGAAAGGGGTAATGTTGATTTAAGAGACTGCGATGAGGGTGATATCTTAATTAGCGCTCTCGGTGGCGTTCTTAAATACATTGGGCCAACTGAAGAAAATAATTATTATGACCACCATGTGGAGTACTTAGACGATAACTTAGGTGATGGTACTAGAACTCATGATGGTTACGTTTTTAGGAATAATAGAAAGCCCGAAACCGACCATGACATTATTAGAATCATAAAATTTTGATTAAAAAAGTTTTTTAATCAAAATTTTAATGTATATTTGTAAAAAATAATTTATCATGAATAGGATAGAAGAATGGGATACTACTTTGTGTGAAATAGATTGGTGGAAAGAAGGTAGGACTAAACTAAACAAAGTTATTAGAAAGTACAATAAATGGGTTCGTGAGAATTCAGACGACTTATGGGAAACAGCTAAATTACTGGATAAAATAAATGATAATCTGGAAATGCATTACTGCAATCAAAGTGGTGGTAGTGGATGGAAAGAAGAATTGTTAACTATGAAATCTATTGTTGAAAGTAGATTAAAAGAAATAGCATAAATTATGGGAGATATGGCAGATTACTACGCTGATTTAGCATTAAATAGTCAGTTTGACACATCAAAAATGGCTAAAGAAGCGTATGATAACTACGAAAGAGGTTTACTCACTTGGAAAACTAAAAGTGGTGAAGGTAAATTAGAGCAATCATTTACTTCTGCTAAGTTAAAACATCATTCATTAACTATCGGTAAAAAACAATCATAACATGAGCAATCCACTAGAGAAAATAGAAAACGACAGGAAATTAACGTCAATTTTGAATGGCCTTAGAGGTATATTCCAATACGGTGATGAATTTTTATGTATCGCCCTGTATCACACAGAAGATTTTGAATTGGCCAGTGACGTCATAATTGAATTTATGAATGGTGATGAAAATGTGACATTGGAAGAAGCTTTATTTAAATCGATGCCTTTGGAAGAATTCAAAGAGAAATGTTTGAATAGTGATTATTTAAACTACGAAAAATGTAAAAATTTTGTTAATTAAAAATCAGAGTAGGTTTTTATCATTGGTTTTGAGACATAAACCTGACAATATCGGTATAAAACTAGATAAAAGCGGTTGGGTTTCAGTTAACCAGTTATTGGAACAAATGAAAATACACGGAAGAGAAATATCATTTCAAGACCTTAAAAATATAGTTGCTTTTAACGATAAGAAAAGATTTGAGTTTAATGATTATTCAACAAAAATCAGGGCTTCTCAAGGGCATTCAATTAAAGTAAACCTTGATTTGAAGTCTGAAAGACCACCTACTAAATTATATCATGGTACAGTAGAGAAAGCAGTAAATTCTATCTTAGATAAAGGTCTAGATAAAATGAAACGTCATGCTGTACATTTATCAGAAGATATTGATACTGCTAATATAGTTGGTGGTAGACGTGGTAAACCAATAATACTAGAAATAAATTCTCAAGTTATGTATGCTGATAACATAAAGTTTTATAAATCAAAGAATGGTGTATGGTTAACAGATAACGTACCACCAAAATATATTAAATTGCATGAGTAATGAATTCAGGTGATTTTGTAGAAAAAAAAATATAAAGTTCAGAAAGCAATATTTAAAAGTTAAAATTATGATAGATTACATTGAAAAAGAAACTAAGCTAAATGCTAAATGGTACGAAATTGAAGGTGGTGATGACCATTATTTAATCATATATAAATTACCATATGATGACCTTGAATTATATAATGTTTTAATGATTGATGCATATAGAACACCAACATCTAATTTAATGTCTAAAGAAGAAATTAAAGAAATATATAAAATTGAGTTATGATTTCTAATATAAAATATTGGGTTAAAAGAAAGTTTTGGCAAATTAAAAATGTCATTAAATGGTTACCTATAATCTGGAATCAATTTGATTTCGATTATCGCTATTCAATTGATGTGTTTAAGTTTCAATTAGAAAAAACCGTAGAACATTTAAATTCTGATAACTCAATTGCCTTATGCTCCAAGGATAACGCCAAGAGACTTCAAACCATCATTAATTTGATGAATAAGGTTTATGGTGATGACGATTATGGTATTGAGTATTATGATAAATTAGTTGAATTGTATGGTGAAGAAAGATTTAAGCATAGGTTTATTCCATGTGAAGATATGGAGGGGCTTAGCAAATTAAAATATGAGTATGAGTTAATTGACACTCCTGAAATGGTTAAGGAGATTGATTCAATGAAAAATAAATTAATGAATGAAAGTCATAATAAACAAAAACGTGCACATAAATTATTATGGGATTTAATTGAACATAATATTTAAAAAATGTGGGATTAATAAAAATGCAATGAAAAAAGAAGATTAAATATAAAATATGAAATATTCAGACTTATCAACACGAATGAAAGAGTACGAAGCTGTAACTAAGTACAAATTACTTAGAAGAGGTTATACTATCATAAGAATAGATGGAAAAGCCTTTCACACCTACACAAAAGGACTTGAGAGACCATTTGATTGGGGTCTAATCGATGATATGGATGAAACGGCTGCATACCTTTGTAAAAAGATTCAAGGGGCTGTATGCGCATTTGTGCAATCCGATGAGATTAGTATATTAGTGACTGATTTTGAAAAACCTGAAACAAGTGCATGGTTTGATAACTCACTTCAAAAAATGTGTAGTATATCAGCTTCTATGACCACTGCCAAATTTAATCAACTAAGGATGTTAAGGAAATCTCAGGAAGAAAGAGACCATTCTTTATCATCAATAGCTGAAAGTGCTTGGGATAATGATAATTTATCTAGCCAAATGATATCTGATTTTAAGTTGGCTATGTTCGATTCTAGGGTATTTCAATTACCTACGACTATGGAAGTTATAAATTATATGGTTTGGAGGCAACAAGATACGGTTAAAAATAGTATTTCTAGCGTTGCACAAAGTATGTTTTCACACAAAGAATTACATGGGAAGAACGGTAGTGATAAGCAAGAGATGATGTTCCAGAAGGACGGAACTAATTGGAATGATTTTGAGCCTAAAGTTAAAAGAGGTAGGATGATAATCAAGGAGATTTACGAAAAGATACCTGAGGTATTCAGGAGTAGATGGATTAGCATTCCACCACCTACTTTTACTAAGGATAGAGAGTTTTTATTAAATCTCATACCTAACAAAGAAATGACTCCAACTAGGTTCATACCTAAGGATTTATCAGATGAAGAAAAGATGAAGTTTATTTCAGAGTTAAAAAAGATAAATGAGAAGATTTACAGTCGGTGATATTCATGGCGCCCACCTTGCTTTAAAGCAAGTCTTGGAGCGCTGTGGGTTTGATAATGAGAGAAACCAACGACGAAAAAGGTGATTGCTTAATATTAGGTAAAGTACATTTCCATAGACAAATGACAACTGATAAATCTAAAGTAAAAGGTGGTGGCTGGTGGAGCTTAGATGATAATACTTTTACATTTTATGGTGAGAGTGATGAATTTGGCAAATCATCTTTTGATGATATCAGAAGTTGTGTTGAAAACAATAAAGTATTTTCAAGCCCATCTCTTATAAAATCCATAACTAAATTGTTCAATTTTAGGTACAAAGACGAAATGTCTGAGTATTATAACTTATAATTTTATATTTATAAAAAAAAGATGGACCAGAAGAAACTTATAAGAGAGAATTTAAGGAGAATGTTACTTGAAAAGAAAGGTGATACACACGAATATGGTTGTGCCATGCTAATGGTTAATGCATCAAAAAAAGAGTGGAATGATTTACAATCTATGATTGAAGATGAAGATGTGTACACTCAAGAAGGTGATAACTCCTATGGTAGAGAAGATGAACCTCATATAACTTTATTATATGGGTTACATAATGACGTAGAGGATAGCGAAATAAAGGATATTGTTTCCGATATGGAAAAAACTGTTGTCAACTTAACTAAAATAAGTATCTTTGAGGCTAAAGACTATGATGTAGTCAAATTCGATGTTATAGGTGATAGTAAAAAGTCCTTATCTAAGATAAATAAAGAATTAAGTAAGTTACCACATACAACTAACTTCCCTGACTACCACCCACACTGTACTATATCATATGTAAAGAAAGGCGCTGGTAAAAAATACATCAAAACTCTGGAAGAAGACAAGCAACTTAATTGTAAATGTGATAAAGTTAAATATAGCAAAGCTGATGACTCAAATAAATATTATAATCTAAAATAATTTGGTATTATCATTTTATTGTTGTATATTTGTTTTGTAACAAAAATTATATAAAATGATACGAGAAATAGTTTATAATGACTTTAAAGATTCAGTACAAATAAACAGTGTTTCGGACGACATAAGGTTTACTGAGTGTATAAAAATATTCAAGACCTTTGAAACGCTTGAAAAACTAGAGGAAGCCTTAACTGAAGAGGCTAAAGAAAAATTATCAAAAACGTTTTAAAGCTAAGCAAATGAGTAACATGATTGAAGTCATCAGACAAGATATGGTTAAGGCCATGAAAAGCGGTGACAATTTAAAAAGAAATATTTTAAGAGTATTAAAAGGTGAGTTAGATAGAGATTTTATCACCAAAGATGTTGATGTTCTTTCAACAATTAAGAAAATGGTTTCAAACTTAAAAGAAACTAACGACAGTCAAGATGAAATTGAAGTGCTTAAAGCCTACTTGCCAAAACAAATGACTGAATCCGAAATGGAAGCTGAAGTAGAATTTCTTATTTCTGGAAATAGTATTACTAATATGTCAGGTATGGGTATGATTATGGCTCATTTCAAAAGTAATCACCCAAACCAATATGATGGAAAGACTTTAAGTTCAATAGTGAAATCTAAACTATCATAATGGAGTTAGGTATAGCAATTTATTTATTGCTCACTCACTTTTTCGCTGACTTCATTATGCAAACTGATGAAATGGCAAAGAATAAAAGTGAGAGTAATTATTGGTTAACAAGACATGTTGTTACTTATACAGTAACTTCAGCTTGTTTCTATTATTCTTTAATTTTTTTGTGTTTGATATTATCAGTCTTTGTGGTTGGTGCTGAAACACTTGGTAGTTATCAAGTTTTCATCTCTAATTCATTGTTTAATCTATTGATATTTATTTTGATGAATGGCGTTTTACACTGGGTTACTGACTACTTTACTAGTAGAGCGTCAAAACATTACTATAAACAGGGTAAAAGTCATGAATTTTTCATAGTTGTAGGATTGGACCAATTTATTCATCATGCAACATTACTTACAACTTTTCAGATATTGTTTTTCTAATACAGTAATTTTAACTATATTTCTAAAACAAAAATAAAGCAATATGCAATTAAAAGATAATTCATTAAGGAGTTATAACTATGGTGCAGGTGTTATAGTAGGAAGATTTCAAGTCCATACTCTACACCAAGAGCAAAAAAAAATCATAGAATATGTAGGTATGAACCATAATAGGGTTATTGTGTTTATTGGTGTATCAAGAACACCACCAACTAAAAGAAACCCACTTGATTTTATGTCAAGAAAGGCTATGATTAAACAGGTCTTACCTGAAGCGACTGTCATACCAATACAGGATAATCGCTCAAATAAAGAATGGTCTGAGACTCTGGATTATAACATTTCGATGTCATTACCAGCTAATACCAAACCGCTTTTATACGGAGGTAGACATTCTTTTATACCACACTATGAAGGTAGATTTAAGACAGCTGAAGTTGTAGGAGATTTTCATACACACAGTGGTACAGCTAGTAGAGAAGAAGTGTCAAGAAACCCACCAAGTTTCAACAGTGACTTTAGGGCTGGTGTAATAAATTCAGTGTATAATAGGTATAGTATTACCTATACAACGGTAGATATTTGCGCCCACAATAATGAAGGTCAAATACTATTAGCTAGAAAACCGTCTGAGGATAAATTTAGGTTTGTTGGTGGTTTTGTTGATACTGATGATGAGTCATTAGAGGTTGCAACCAAAAGAGAATTTGAGGAGGAAACTGGTGAAGATGAAATGGTACTATACTTTGATGGGTCAAATAAAGAAAAACCTTTTGGTGAAGGTATGGATGATTATTTCATTGATGTAAGAAACAGGATTAGAACTCAATGGGATTCAATGCCATTAGACTTAACCGATGGTGATAACAGATATCCAGCAACGGATAAAGTATTACAGAAAAGAATTGAACTTCTTAAGAAATACGCCTCTAAGAAGAACGTTAAAAACTATAAGTAATGAATGATGTTGCAATAGCTATTATATTAATAATGGTAATACCTTTAGTTATCATAGGGGTTGTTAGATACTTCTGGGACTTCATTAACTTTGTAGGGTTAAGATACGAGCCTGACGTTTTAAAATCACTTAGACGTGAGATTAAAAAGTTAGAGGAAACTGAGGATTGGGATAGGATATTTTTAATGTTTGATTTGCATGGAACTATAATTGAATCTAATAGAATAAAGGGTAATACAGATGTTAAGTATTACCCTTATGCCAAAGAAACTTTACAGTTGATTAGCAACAGAAGTGAGTTAGATTTAAACATATATACATGTTCTCACGAAAGTGAAATAAAGGAGTACCAAAGGAAATTTAGAGAGGACGGCATTCACTTCAAATATGTGAATGAAAATCCTGATGTTAAGACAAGTGGATATGGCAATTACAATAAGAAACCATATATGAATGTGTTGTTTGAAGATAAGAGCGGTTTTTTTGGAGAGACGGATTGGTTACCGATTTATAAATATTTCAAAAAAAAATATCGTAAATAAACTTACATTTTTATTGTAAAATCTACTTAATAATTGTATATTTGCAACCTAATAAAAAATAGATTATGGCATTAATAAAATTTGAACTTAAGAAAGAACACCTAATCCTATTAAAATTTATGGATTGGGAAGTAATATCTAAAGACCGTATTTCCGCTAAGATACTTGAAGGTGCTGAGACACCATTTGGCGGGATAGACCTGATAGAAGACGTAGGTATTATGATTTTCGGTAAACCTGAGGGTGAATTCGACCCTACTAGCCCATCACCACCTAAATATTCAACTGAGCAAAAAGAGTTCATAGAAGAAATTGTGAGTGAATTACCAATGGCCTTAGAGATTGTGTTGTTTACACAGAAATTTGAAGAGGGTCATTACAGAAGAAAATTTAATATTAAAAATTGGGAAAAGGTATCATGAAAGTAAAATCAGTTATAGTCAATTTGAACGAATGTGATAAGCTATTTAAATCAGTAATTAAATGTATCACATCTAAGAAACATTCTATTGAGGAAGGTATTTTAGACGTACCAGTTTTTAATGATGGTGAAACCTCACCAAATTTCAAAACAAGTGTAAGAGGTAAAAGAATATATATTTTAACGTCAGCTAATACTCCATTGAAGAGAGAACAGTTGATGTTGACAATAGATTCTGCTAAAAGAGCAAGTGCGTGTGAGATTATTCCAATATTACCTTATATGCCATATGCTAGACAGGACAAGAAAGACCAATACAGAGGTCCTATTGGCGCTAAAGTAATTGCTGAGAGTCTTGAACAGAGAGGTGCAAGCTCTATCATTACATTTGATTTACATGCTGACCAAATAGTTGGGTTCTTCAACATACCAGTGATTCACTTAAAAGGTAAATATTTATTCTATGATTATATACTTCACAATGCTGATGAAAACTTAGTATTGTGCTCTCCTGATGCTGGTGGATTGAAAAGAGTTAAAAAAGTTAGAGACCTTGTATATAAAAGACAACCAACAGTTAAACTACCTTTTATATCATTAGATAAGACAAGACCAAAGGCCAATGAAATTGGTGATATTGAAGTATTAGGTGATGTCAAAGATAAAGACGTAATTATTATCGATGATATGGTAGACACATTTGGAACTGCTGATAAATCAATAAACGCTTTAATCGATGCTGGGGCTTTAACAGTTAAAATAATGGCAACTCATGGCGTTCTTAGTGAACCAGCATTTGACCGTATCAATAATAGTCATAACTTAACTGAATTAATAATCTCAGACTCAATAACACATAATAAATCGAACAATAAAATAAAAGTTATATCAACTAGTAATATGATTGTTGATGCAATATTATCAATAAATGATGATTCATCAATTAATCATTTATAAATAAATCGATAAAAAATTGAATATTTTAACATAAAAACCCACACTTTTATCTTTTTTTAGATATTTATAAAACGGAGCGTAAAACCCACCCATCGCTTTTACGTGGGTGGGATGTAAGCGACTAACCCTGATTAATATTAAAAAACAAGGTTTAAAAATACTATCTGGTTCAGGAACTGACTCGGATATAAAACAAAAACGGAGTAAGGCGTTGCCATTAGGCGAGTCTATGACCTCCGAAGCCCATCCCATCGCCTCTGGCGTGGGTGGGTAGTTCACTAAAAATAAATTATAGTTTCACATGAGAATATTAGTATCTACAAAGGACGGACATTTCAATGCAGCACATCCATCAGACAGAAATAGAGTAATGACTTTGATAAAAGAAATATCAGACGGTAGTTATTATTGCGATATAATTAATGATAATGGTATTTCAGTAAAAGAAGACCTATCCGAATATTGTTGTAAAGATTGGAATTCATTAATTGATGAATTCATTGGACGGGGTCACTTAGAATATGTTCATTTGAATACAAATATACCAAAAGGGTGTATTTGTTCCCCTAAAAATTAGGAGTTTCAGAAAAAAGGCCATATATTTGCCTTTAAAAATAAAGTAAATAATGACAAATAATTCAATTAAAAAAGTAACCATCATTGACATGGATGGGACACTTATCGATACTACCGAACCAAACGAAGGTAAAAAGATTTGGAAAGAAAAGACGGGTGAGGATTACCCACACAAAGGTTGGTGGTCTAAAAGAGAGACTTTAGATGCTGACGTCTTTGAAAACGATGTATATGATGATATGCTAGATGTATACAAAAAAGCTAAGAGTGAAGAAAATACTTTTATTGCTTTGTGTACAGGTAGAATTATCCCATTGAAAAGACAGGTCGAAAAAATCCTAGATAAACACGAGTTGGCGTTTGATGATGTCATATTGAATGGTGATAAAAGATTCGCTGTTAAGGGCCAAGGTAATGATACTTTATCTTACAAAGTCAGAGTTCTATCATCTTTAAAAGGTAGGTTCCCAAATTTGGAAGAAATTGAATTCTGGGATGATAGAGATTCACATCACCAAACGTTTAAAGAATGGGGGGCGAAGCAACCGATGAAGGTTCAAATAAATTATGTCGTTAGAGAAAAAAACACTCTTCACTAACCAATAATAATTATTGATTTTAATAATAAAAAATAAAAGAAATTTATGCGTAAACTAGATGTATCAGAAAGAATTACTAAAATGAGAACAGAATCGATTAAAAGGTATTTCTCAGATATCAATAATATATCTATTTTGACCAGTGATGAAGAGTATGAATTAGCGACATTATCACATCAAGGTGATGAGGATGCTAGAAAGAAACTAGTTAAACATAATCTTAGGTTTGTTATTAGTGTTGCCAAGCAGTACGAAACAAATAACCTAACCCTAGAAGATTTAATAAATGAAGGGAATATTGGCTTAATTAAAGCCTCAGAAAAGTTTGACCCCACAAGAGGTTTTAAATTTATTTCTTATGCAGTATACTGGATTAGAAGAAACATTCTAGCTTTTATTGGTAACAATAATGAAACAATAAGAATACCCATTAATAAAGTTGGTAGTAACTATAAAATTAATCAGAAGTGTAGTGACCTAGAACAAAAGATACTTCACTCACCAAGTTACAATGAGTTTATGAACCATTATGGTGATAAGTTTAATAGCTCGGATATCAAGTTTTACTTTGATACACTGAATACTAATACAACCTCATTGGATAATAAAATGGGAACCGATAGAGATGAGGGTTCATTGGTTGACTTAATTGAGGATGAGAAGAGTATGGGTGCAAATCACTTTACTGATGAAACTGATAATGACCATAAACGTAATCACTTACTCAATATGTTAACTAAGAAAAAAGAGAGAGAAGTTATAAAACTTTTATTTGGGATGGATGGTAAAGAACCTATGAGTCTTAAGACAACAGGTTTCGTATTAGGTGTTTCAAGTGAGAGAGTTAGACAGATTCGTGAAATGGCTCTTGAAAACTTTAGAGAGATTCTAGGGAAATAAATTATTATTTTATCGCAAGGTTTGATAAAAATCACATATTTATATTTATAAAACGGAGCGTAAAACCCACCCACGTAAAAGCGATGGGTGGGTAGTTCACACTAAACAACCAATTATAATTATTGGTTTAAAAACATGAAATATGAAAGAAGCTAAAATAAAAAAAGTACTTAGAGAAGCTACAGTTAAAAAGAGTAAGTCTAGTACGAAATCCGATGATTCTGTTGAAGACAAAAAGATTGATAACATATCAACCCTTTTGAGTAATGATATTATAAATCATGCGGCTATAGTTCGTAAAATGACTGGTGAAGATTGGGTTGGAAATAGTGAAGCTACTAATAGGTCTAAGTTCAGAAAGAAGTTTAATAAACTATCCAATGATGAAGGTAGTATGTACTCATTTGACGATGAAGAAGTTAGTCAGATAGAAAAAATATTGATGAACCTTTCATCTACAATAACAAGTACTATAGGTAACCAAGGGAAGTAGTTTGGGTAAAGAATTAACGATAGAAGATATTAAAAGTAAAATTGAACTAATTCATGATACCTTTGATGAACTTTTAGAAATTAAAAATCTATCTAAAGACGAATTATCATCTATTGATAGAGAATTATCTAATCATTATCATAACATTGAAGGTAGTGAGATTAAGTTCATGACTGATTCACACCTTATGATAATGAAACTTAAAGATATTCTATTTTTTAGGAGGGACGCTAAGATAAAGTATATGTTATTAGAGTCATTTATCGGCGCAATGGAAAGGTCTATGACCAAAACCAAAAAAAGGTATAGTGAAATAGTTGATAAACACCAAAAAATAAAACGGGAGATTATTAATAGAGCAACAGACTAAAAACTATTTCCTATTTTCTTGCTCATTAATTCTAAATGTTATATATTTGTAGAATAACATTTATATAAAATATCATGAGTAGAGATAATTTAGAGTTTAATACAATCAAAACGGTAGGGACTATCAATAAAGATAGTATACTACAAAAAGTTTTTAAGAAAAAGTTTGGTGATTACAAACCTAATAAACTTACTGAAGAGGCCAAAGCAAACTCATTAGCTGACGAGACAATAAAATTCCTAAAAGGCGTTTTCAATGACGTAATCCTTAATAGGGAAGAGTTGTTAGAGAAATATAATGAGGCCAAGATTTCTAATAAAACACCTAGAAGATACGGTAAAACGAAAATACTTTCTGATATTGAAGCTCAGAACGGTGTTGCAACGCCCTTACAGAAGACTATGCTTAACTTAGGTAAACTAAAGACACTAAATACTAATTTACTAGATAAAGGCGTCTCTGACCACTATAGAGGGACTAAGAACCTATCCGATAAAGATTTAAGAGCCATAAATGCAGCTATAAGAGACTTTGAAAAGAAAATATCAATGATAAAGTAGTTTTTGAAGTTAATTTGTTGAGAAAAATGTTAAAATGATTGTATACTACGTTGATATGTGGTATATTTGTGTGTAACAAAAAAAGATATTATGAGAACTCAAGGAGAAAGACAGAATTATAATTGGAGACCGAATGACTACGGTTCTACTACTCTTACTAGATATAATCTAGAGGCAGAACACTGGACCAAAGCATTTAGGGATGCAGCAGGTAAACATAAGGTTGGTGATATAACTACACCAGTTGCTAGTTTAGTATCTCTTATTGATTTGATTCTATCATTGACACTGACTTTGATAATTTTGTTAGTTCATGGAGTGACAATGTTGTTTAAATCAAGTCCTAAGGCTGAGAGTAACACAAAGACTGGTAAAACTCTAAGTGATTCAGAAATTACTGAGACATTTAATGATGAAACTTGTAAAGAGATAAACATATATGGATAAATCTAATGTATTAAAAGGGTATATGTTTGATGAAAATGGTCAACGTATCAATATAGATAACGTTGACATTTTTGTTAGTGAAATGGAAGATAGGTTACTAGTCAATACCTACAGAAATACAATTTATCAACATACACTTATATTAGAAATGGAAAGTTTAGTTGAGAAAGGGTATGTCAAGACAAACAGTGATGAGCCATATGATGGTGAATTGACAATAAACTCATTAAATTCAATGGCACAAGAAATTGAAATGAGGTTCGGTGAAGAATATCATCAAGAGGTTATCGACTCAGTTGACCTATCATTTTTAGATAACAAACCAGAAAACTTATAAAATGGAAGCTATATTACATATATTAGGTGTTTGCGGTGATACGCATTCACACGCTGACTTATTAGACATCTTTTTTGGTGGCGCTTTGGCCAGTGGTAGTACTGTAGCAGTAAAATACTATTGGAATGCTGTAAAGGTAGTTGTCAAAAATAAACTAACAACTAACAACACAAAGTAAAATGAAGGGTGAAGACATGACCTTATAAAAAAAGGAAAGTTCTATAACGATAACGAAAGTAACCTGACCTCTTGGAAATGGTACATAACTAAAAAAGGGTTTTTAAACGGAACAAGATAAAAAGAAAGAAACAACCGAAAAGCGTTACGACTCAAGCAAATTCACACCGCCTTTTAGAGTGGGTAGAAAACAAGGTAAAGCTATTCTGGACTCTAAGGGTTTAGAAATGGTTTTCTTTACTCACAGTGAAGAACAAGCAAGACTATACTGCGATTACTTAAATAATTAACATAAAATAAACACAGTTTTATTTGGTGGTCATGTAATATTGTCTTATATTTGTGTATAATTAAAAACAATAATCATGGAAAACTTTACCGAAAACGATTGGAATCATTTGCACGACTGCATATTAAATGCTACGTGGGAGAGAACAAAAAAGAAATCTACAAGGGAAGAACTTGTGAAAATATTCAACGAATTGCCATACCATATGAAAGGAGAGGCATACTCATGGGGAATGTCTGATACCTTATGGAGAGAAGATTTTATCGATTGGTATAAAGAGAATTACAAATAAGAAATATGGTAGAGTATAAATACAATAAGGATTCAAATAAGTTCACTGAGAACGGACATACGATGTTTGAGTTCGATATTTTACGTAGACTCAAAAGACTAGCTTATCTTGAAGAACAAATAAAACTATTACGAACCAAAGAGGTGTCAACACTAACTGAGAGTAACCTTAAAAAACCTACTGAGGGTAAGTCTGCACCACCGCCACCTCCAATTAATAACTGATAAAATTTACAAATTATGAAAGAAGAGGAACAAATTATAGTGGAAGAAGGTATTGAAGTTAACTGGGATATGTTTTACTTATAACATTATAGAATATGATAAAGATTAAAATCAAAGGAAGGAACAAAGAAATGAATAAGTTTGAGATAGAACCTATCAACATGTTTACGTTGCTGTTTTTAGAAGAAACCACACTTGTAAACATAGATGAGTTCGTCCAAACTGAGTTAGGTATAATTAAGAGTAATAAGCTCCTGTGGGGAAAATTATTCTCTTATTACACTGTAGATGATAATGGTAAAAAGCAACCTGTGGTAGCTACTAGCGGTAGTTATATCAGGTCTAAACCTAACGACACTAAGAGTGATAATCTATCACACCTACCAATAACAGTAATCTAATGAAGTCTATAGACTTAGGTCGAGCAGAGAAAATAAATAAGGCTATTCTAGAGGATATTTTTCTTTGGTTTACGAAAGAAGATTTGGTAAAACTTTCTAAATTCAATTATGGTATTCACGTCTACGAGAGTATTGATTACAAGTGGTACGACAGATTCAAGCACTGGGCAATCCACCAGAAAACATCTAACTTAATTAAAATAATAGAAATAGAAACTGTATTATAAATATATGAACCCAACAATCCCATTAGAACTCACAATAAATTTAAATGATTTCGATAAGATAGGAAGTAACGATATATCAATAGCTTTACATAGCAACAAACATGATGAATTAATATTAGAGGGTAAAAAATTAATTCATCTAGTTTATGACCATAAAGATAGGGTTATAAATAGAATAAACTACATTGAAAAATCTAAATTAGGTAACGGTAATTTAATCAACTTTAAATTTCAGTATGTTACAGAACTAAAGTACAATGGTGATGATACAAAACCCTATGAAGAAATTAGAGGTGACCTAGTGTTAAAGTATAAGTACGATGAGAACAAGCTCACATCAATCACTACTTCTAAAGGTGGTACATTAGAGCAAATATTTAACGATGGTAACCTCCATAAAAAAATATACAAATTACTGGATGAAAATGATAGTTACTTAAGTGCGACGTTTTACTTTAACGGTCATGTGGAGCCGTATTCTTATGAAGACAATAAGGAAAACTTCTGGCATTTAGGTTTAAGTTATGAAAACCCTTACAGAACAGATAATGACTTACTAAAACTGTTAAAATCATAAAATATTTGTTTTATATATAATTTTAATGTATATTCACTTAACCAAATAAAACAGGATATGAAGTTTACCAATTAAGAATATATATGGCGAAGTGCTTTTTGAGCATGAGGAAAAGTATAATACTATGGCAAAAACGGTTGAATCAGTTGCTGAATCTGGTATTGACTTGTCATATGCTAATCTATCTTATACCAACTTAGGATATATCAAAATAGAAGATGTTAATCTAAGTAATGCTGATTTGACACGAGCTGATTTGTATGGAGCTAATCTTAATAATTGCAACTTAAGTGACGCCATATTAACGGACTCTATTTTAGTTGTCACTAACTTTAGTGGTTCTGATTTATGCGTTGGAGCTAATTTAGATGGAGCTAGAACAAAAGGAATTGTTTTAACTGATGTTAAGACAGAGGATATGAAATTCTCTAATTTTAACACAAAACTAGTTGGGCCTAATAAGTATGAAATAACTGTAGAGTCACCTAAAATTAAGGGTGTTAAAATCGTGGTTACCTGCAATACTAAAAACCTTGAAATGGTAGACGATATGTTAAAAGAAATGATAATTAAAATTAATGATAAAACCTAATAATTATGGAACAAGCATCACAGGAAGTATTTGAAGATTTAAAACAAGCTGCAATTAAAGTTTGGAATACCTACGATAACGAGTTTGGTTACGTAGATGAAAAAGTGGATAGGGTTAACTCAATTTCTAATGTAGGTGATGACCCTATGTTCATCTATATAATGTTCGACCACATCAACCAAAGTAGAATGGTTAATATGTTAGAGTTAGACGAAAGTGTAACTTACTTGAGAGACTTGAGAGAACATATATACGGTTAATTTTAACACAAAACTAGTTGGGCCTAATAAGTATGAAATAACTGTAGAGTCACCTAAAATTAAGGGTGTTAAAATCGTGGTTACCTGCAATACTAAAAACCTTGAAATGGTAGACGATATGTTAAAAGAAATGATAATTAAAATTAATGATAAAACCTAATAATTATGGAACAAGCATCACAGGAAGTATTTGAAGATTTAAAACAAGCTGCAATTAAAGTTTGGAATACCTACGATAACGAGTTTGGTTACGTAGATGAAAAAGTGGATAGGGTTAACTCAATTTCTAATGTAGGTGATGACCCTATGTTCATCTATATAATGTTCGACCACATCAACCAAAGTAGAATGGTTAATATGTTAGAGTTAGACGAAAGTGTAACTTACTTGAGAGAACATATATACGGTTAATTTTATAAGTCGGAGCGTAAAACCCATCCATCGGAACGTGGATGGGATGTAAGCGACAAATGTAGTGATTAACCTTGACTTAAAATATACTGACGAATGGTATCAATTAAATAAAATTTAACCAAAACGTGATTTTAAATAAAAAATGTTGTATTTTTACAAAAGTTTAGACTATTTAATAATATATGCTTAAAGGATACAAATACAGAATATTCCCAACGGATGACCAAAAAGACCAATTACAAAGGTACTTTGGGGTTAATCGTTTGGTATATAACCTTGGTTTAGAAACTAAGACTGTTGCGTATGCTTCAAATAAAACTTCAATATCTAAATATGACTTAATCAAGCAACTTCCAGAATTAAGGAAAGAGTTTGATTATATTAAGGAATGTCCAAGTCAAGTATTACAACATAGCATAATTAATTTAGATACTGCATATCAAAACTTTTTTAAAGGTAAAGGTCAGTTTCCTAAATTTAAAAATAAGTATTCTAAACAGTCAATTACATTTCCACAAGGATTTGAAGTGTCATTTAAAGATAATGTTTTAAAACTACCTAAACTTAAAGAGGTTGCTATTGACTATCATAGAGAGTTTAAAGGTTTACCAAAAAGAGTTACTTTAACAAAAACAGTAACTGGTAAATACTTTGTATCTATATTGGTTGATACCCAAACTGAAAAACCAAAGCAAAAACCTATTAAAACTGAAACTACTGTTGGTATTGATTTTGGAATTAAAGATTTAGCAATCACTTCTGATGGTGTGGTATATAAAAATAAAAACTTTTTTAAATCACAACAAAGAAGATTAAGAAAAGAACAAAGAAGCCTTGCTAGAAAACAGAAAGGCTCGATAAATAGAGAAAAACAAAAATTAAAAGTAGCATTACTGCAAGAAAAAATCCGTAACCAAAGGACTGATTACTTGCATAAAATATCTACTGAATTAGTAAACACGTATGATACGATTGTTTTGGAAGATTTAGCTGTTAGTAATATGGTTAAGAACCATAATTTAGCTAAAGCAATATCTGATATGGGTTGGCGACAATTAAGAACAATGCTTGAATATAAGACTGATTGGCAAGGTAAAAACCTTGTTGTAATTGGTAGATTTGAACCGAGCAGTAAGGTATGTTCTAATTGTGGAAACCACAAGAAAGATTTAAAACTTTCAGACAGAACATACGATTGTGATAAGTGTGATAATTCAATGGATAGAGATTTAAATGCTTCTTTAAATATAAAGAATTTCGGGGTTAGGGACAACCCTTTGTACACTAACGTAAGCTATTAGGTTATGCGTTGTGCAGGAAGCCCACACATCTTTTTAGTGTGTGGGTAGTTCACGAAGAGCAAAGTGAAGATACCATATCACTACGGAGTGGTAGTTGATAACATGCTAAAAGTCCTTGAATTCAATAAGACATACCAAGGATTTACAATAAACGACAACCTTGAGGTAATTCAAACCGATTGTAGCATGGAAAATGACGGTTCTTATAATTACGAGGGTGATTCTGATACTTACCTACTAGAAAATTAACATACTATGAGAGTGAGCTTTAGAACTTATTGTGGTGAAGCAGGTAGCTTAGACGAGCTATTGATAGCTGAGAGTGAATCGGGTGTTGAAGAAAGTACTTTCATTCCTAGGACAGGATGGTTTAGACATTATAGAATGAGACTGGCAAAGAAGAAATTATTAAAAAGACTTGAATTAGTAACAGGTAAAAAACACGTGGAATAATATGGAAGAAATAACAATTCACAAGTTTCAATTAAAAGAAATAGCTGAAGCTCTTAGGATAACTGCTAATATACACAATAGCAGAGATAAAAATAAAGAGGGTGAAACTTGTCATGATAGGATGGTTAGACAAGCTGAGCAATATGCCAATAACGCCTTGAACGGCGAAAAAGATGTTAAGGTAGATTATATTTAAAAATAATTTATGTTAAAATAAAGCATTATGCTTTGTCACATAGATAAATTATGTTATATTTGTTAATATAATTTAAACTTAAAACCCTTAACCATGCAAAAGTTAAAAGAAATTGTCCATAAGATTTCTCCCATATTTTTTAGGAGAGCATATTTTATAACGATTATAATTGACGAAGGTGAGAAAATGTATTATAAGGGAGTTGGTGACGTTTGGACTTCCGACATAGAAGAAGCATACAAGTATCAATACCAACCTGATTTTATGTGGTTAAATGATGCTCACTACAACTTAGAAGAATATTATTTTTAAAATAAATAACACGAAAAATTTACAAGTAGATGTACTTTGGGTAGATGTGATTGCAAACCTAAACAAAAATAATTATGATTATAGTTAACCTTTATTGTGATGAAGATTATAACCCAGATACTGATGGTTACCAGCTAAAGACAAATCAAGAAATAATTGATATTATATCTTTCTTTGGTAATGGTGAAACAGAATTTCACACTGTCGACATCAACCGATTAGTAGTTTAAAATGATAGAGTGAAGCAGTTAGCCCGTGATTTAGAGTTCATGAAGGAAATGCACATTAACAATAATAGTGATGAGTATGAATATTCCAGAAGGTTTACTGAAGCAATAGACAAAGTTATTAAGGAAATTAATTCAATATTATGAGTAACATAATAACAAGAGATAAAGCTAACAAAGTATACGACCTTTTGGTTTCGATTGGCGGCGCCAGTGAGGATGAAATATTTGACTTCATTTATCATCATTGTGAACCTGAATTTGGTTGTAGTGAGTGGAGATTCCGTGGTAAACTTGGTTTTGGTGGTAAATATAGAAGCACTTGGAATGGTGTAACTTATTATCCTGAGGATGAAACACCTGAAATGGCGAGAATTAAAGCTGAACTAGATGAGAGATTAAGTGAAATTTAAAACAATATAACATGAAAGTTGCTGAAACATTCGAACAAAAAGAGATTAAGAATTTACCAAAAGAAGTATATGCTAATGAATACTTGAATAAATTTGCGGATAAGATGATGCATTTATCAAATAGGTTGAATCAGGCTGATGATAATGATGACTTTGCTGATGATATCGATATCAAACGTGACTACCTACCAGCAATTCAAGAATTCATATTGAACATAAATGGTTTATAATAATTTACCAAAAGCTTTTTTAGTAGATTAATTTATTGTACATTTGCATTAAACAACAAATAATGACTCATCAAATGTTTATGACTGTAAATAATCCACCATGGACTGTATTTTTAACTGTATTCATAATTGGAGTTTTTATATATCGATACGTTTTTAAAAAGTAGACAATGGCTTATATTATGTTCAAAAATGCAACGATTACTAAAAACATAAATGATTATGTGGTGGTTGATGAGAAGTATAATACCTACACTCATGAAATATTAACTAATGAGCAATTGCAAAAACTTAAAGATATTTTAGGTGTAAGTGAACTGAACGAACAAAAAGAAATACTAAATGATATTTCTTACATAAATAAATTTGAGTTTTATGGGAGTACTAGATAAAAAGGGTGTCCGTTACGTAGTGTGGCAATTTAATGAAGGGGAAAAAGAATACCAAATAGATGGTAAGAATTTAGTGTATTGCCAATTACATCCTATAATGCACGGTTGTCAATGTAATCACGTAGGTGGAACAAAAGAACATGACAAAATAACTGAAAACCTATCCAAAATAGCAAAGTTATTTCAAGAAATTGACGAGATTAATAATGTTGAAGTTGAACTTAAAAACTAGGTTATGAAAAATGATGAGATTGAATTAGGTAATTGCCCTAACTGTGCGTGTGATGCAGTAGGTTATGACGGGACTGGTCCAGAACAATTCCTAGAATGTTTCCAATGCGATTACAATTGGACAGCTAAATAAAGGACCTATGATTACCAAACTAGATATTGATATTATCAATAACATTAAAAAAGATATTAACAAAAGAATCACAAGTAAAGGGACTCAAATAGATTGGGACCTAGTTAATCAACTTCAGACATTGGATGAATTAGTTCATTGCTTAAAAATAGCTGAACATAGTTACAAGCCAGTTTCAGAGGAAGATAAATATGATAATTTCTTTACAGCTGAATGTCTTGAATGTGGATGGTGGGGTAGTTCTAGATTAGTAGAAGGTGGTCACCCAATAGCTGACACTGGAGATTATTCTGACCCAGTATGCCCCGTGTGTTACTCTGATGAAATAGAAGAAAAACAAGGACAATGAGAGAACTAGATTTATATAGATACATAGATGATAATGCTATTGAATGGCATACCTTTTATGATGCCAGTGGTGATAAGGATGTTTACATTATACCCTGCAATTTATCAAATTAGTGGGTTTGTTGATTTATTAACACCAAGTGTCTTTGATGATGAGGGTATTCAATGTGTATTGAAAGACGGCTATTTCGTAATACCTATGAGAAATATATGCGAATACTATGGAATCAACATAAAAGAAATTTTTGATGAATATAAAGAAGAGAATTAAAAGAGCCTTAGCAGCGTTTCTAAGAGAGGAATTATTAGAATATATAGGATATAACCATGAGATACCTTATATGAGTTTACAGGACCGCTATGTGATTAATCAGGTGCCGTTTGAGACTGTTGTGATGGAGTCCAAACTATCAATTGATGACTACGGTCATAATCAGTTACGCATTGAAGAGCAGATTAATAGAATGAAGCAAGAATTTGCTGATAAGGTCCTAGAAAATATACATGTAGATGCAAATGACCTAACAAATCATAAGCATTATAGGCAACGTTATGTCACGTTTAGACTGATGGTTCAAAAGAAAAAGGAATAGAAATATGAAAGCAATTATAATAGACAGGATTAACCCTGATGATGCCAAAGAATTGGTTTTGGTTTCATTGTCGATTGATAATGAGATTTTAGAGGGATGGGTATTGGCCAAGCCACTTAATTACGATAGGAAACATACAACATTGTTCCAGCGTTTTAAAGCGGCCTTGAAGGTACTATCTGGAAAAGCAATTGCTGTACAATATTTTAGTGACTTAACTAAAGAAGAAAAAATAGCTTACGCTAAATCACAATTAAAACCTAAGTAAAATGAGAATGTTAGAATTTTTAGAGTCTCTGGACCAAAATAAAACTGTAGCTGAAGCCACAAAAAAATATAAAGAGGCTGTTGAAACTAAGAAATTAGAAAGAGATAGGCGTAGAAATGAAATTCTAGGTTTTCTAATCGGTTCTTTTGTTCTTGTTAAAGATGAGAGTGATTTATTCGGTGATTCTATAAGTTACATAAAAGTTGATGATGCTTCTTTCATTGGACAAAGCACAGATTATGAAGATATATTTCAAATAGAAGGTGAGGTCGTTTATTTAAGCGGTAATAGTGTTTACATTAAAGACACAACATATGAACTTCTTAGTGAAGATTTCGAATACATATCGGGGGGATTTTTTTATGAGAAAAAAAAGGCGGTTAGAAATATATTAAGTCTTATTGAAAAAGAAATATGAAACAATTTTTTAAAAGTAAAGAAGATTTTCATAATGTCATACATTCAAAACTTATGTCAGAGTATAAGTGTGAAATATGGTGGGACGACTTTTCAATAGACTATCCTTATATTATACTAAATGTATATGAAGATGGTAAAAAATTCCATGGGGAATATACAGACCAAAGTTTATTAGGTGGTAAAATGGATGACCTAACTTGGTTATACACAACAAACGAATTATACATTAAGAATTAAAATAATTATGAGCGGAAAAGTAATAATAACATTAAAAGAGTATTCAAAACTAATAGGAGAGCCTTTGGGTGAAGGTTCAATTGAATTACCATTTGAAGAATATCATGAGCTTTACATCAAATCATCAGACGAAGCTAACGAACTTAAGATTACGGGAATAGGAGATAATCTATTACAAATGTTGATGTATTCTAGTAACAGCGCTTCAGGTATTAGTGGTGAAATGATAGAAAGTAAAATGGCTGAGTTGGAAAGTATAAATGGCCTTTCTAAATTAAAAGAAATAACCGAAAAGGCTATAACTAAAGAGCAAGATAATGCCTATAATACCTATAATCCCATGGGCTCAAGCCACGCCGTGAAGATGAATGCTTTAAATAAAATGTTAGATTTAATTAAACGTAGATAATATAATGGAAATTGTAGAAAAAGGCTGGAACGTAACTGTAGGTGGATTAGCAGAACCTTATCTGTATGAAGATGTTTTTGTTCATGCAGAAAATAAAGGTCAAGCTCGTTCAAAAGGTTTTGATGAAATGAAGTATCAAAACGCAGAAGTCCAAATGAGTAACACAGGTTTTACTAAATGTAGAGAAGTACAATTTACTGATATCAGAGTAACTAGAAGTAAAGAGCATGATTTAATTAAATGCAATGATGAGGTTATGACTCGTCAAGCTGTGGGTGAAAAGAGATGGTGTGAACAAAGAGATGAGGAAGCCAAGAAAATAATGGATGAAAACCCATACGGAATTGCTGTTGTTTATGCAGGTTGTTATTCTTTCTATTGGGGACCTAATCATGCAGGGTATTATAGTAATTTACTTTCAGCTGGTAAATATTCAACCAAAGAAGCCTATGATATAGTAAAAGGAAGTGATTATAGCAGAAGAGAAACTGTAATGTTGGTCAAACCAGATGAATACAATAAAGATATTGATTCACAAATTGAAGCTTTAAAGACTAAAATTCAGGGGCTAGAGCATAGTAAAATAGATAAATCAATAATCCCATTAATATAACAAATATTAAGATTTATTAAAATAATTTCATCATTTACTTGGTGGAATTATTTTTTTTTGTGTATATTTGTCAATAATCAGTAAAATCTGATAATTTAAATAATAATAATAACTAAATTAAAAATGAAATGAACAAAATTTTATAAAAGGAGCGTAAAACTCACTCATCGCTTTTTCGGCGTGTGTGAGATGTAAGCGACACACTAACCAAAGGAAAGACCAGTTGCACAAACTATCAAAATATTTAGTCGATAATTATGATACAATTGTATTGGAAGATTTAGCTGTTAGTAATATGGTAAAGAACCATTGCCTTGCAAAAGCTATTTCCGATATGGGTTGGCGTGAATTAAGAACGATGCTTGAATACAAATCAGAATGGTATGGTAAAAACTTACTGACCATTGGAAGATTTG
>Ga0307946_1000341_pt1 | contig 27004 bp, 24 predicted proteins | sample OrgLakmetagen230_FD_203153 | JGI IMG/M metagenome (GOLD analysis project Ga0307946, IMG submission 203153) | Saline water microbial communities from Organic Lake, Antarctica - #230 | ecosystem: Environmental > Aquatic > Non-marine Saline and Alkaline > Saline | place: Antarctica: Organic Lake...
GTTGCGTGGATCATGGTGATGGCGGCTACGACCGCATCGCGGGGCAATGTTTCGCGGGCGGTGTCGATTTGCAGAGTGCGATGGTGGTGGGCGGCTATGCCTATGCCTACCCGGAATACAGCACCGCCTATGTCGCGGACGAACGCCGCGCGCGCGCCGCGAATACGGGTTTCTGGGCGATGGACATGCAGAACCCAGCCGTCGCGCGGCAGGCACAGCGCAGTACGCCGCCCCCCGCGCCTTCGGGTGATTGCGCGATCAAGGGCAACATTTCGGACAACGGTCGCATCTACCATCAACCGGGGCAGCGCTGGTACGACCGCACGCGAATTGATCAAGGCCGCGGTGAACGGTGGTTCTGTTCAACGCAAGAGGCCGAAGCGGCAGGTTGGCGCCCCGCGCGCAGCTGAGATCAGGCCAGACCGAGGGTTCGTTTGCGATACATGACGAACAGGATCGCAACTGCAGAGGCGACGGACGACAGCAGCATGACCCACTGCAAGGGCTCTGCGCCGCTTTCCACACTCAGCAAGCTGCCTGCGTATTGCGACAGGATCGCCCCGCCGCCGATCATCAAGGCCCCGCCAAGTCCGGATGCGGTGCCGGCAAGGTGTGGCTTGACCGACAGCAGCCCTGCGGTGGCGTTGGGCAGCAGCATGCCGTTGCCCAATCCGAGAAAGGTGCAGAAGGCGAAGAACAGGACTGCCGTGTGGAACCCGGCAAGCGATACCAGCAGGGATGCGCCCAGACCCGTGCTTGCCACGATGGCCCCGTAAAGCGCCATGCGGTCGATGCCGAGTCGTGTCGAATAGCGCCCTGCAAAGAAATTACCCAGGGCGTAGCCGATAGCAGGTGCCCCCAGCGCGATGCCGCTTTGAAACGGAGTGAGGCCATAGATCTTGTCCGCCACAAAGGACGCACCACCGAGAAAGGCAAAAAAGGCACCCGACCCGAACATCGTGCAGATCGCGTAGCCCCAGAAGCGGGGCGAGCCAAGCAGCGCGGGATAGGATGCAAGCTGTTCGCGAAAGCCCAGACCGCCGGATTGCAGGGTTTCGCCCTGATCGAGATAGGCAAGGGTGAAGACACCGGCTCCGGCCAGTCCGAGGAACACGAACGACGCGCGCCAGCCGAAGAACTGGTCGAGAATGCCGCCGATCGTCGGCCCGATCATCGGCACCAGCGCCATGCCCATTGTGACATAGCCGATCATGGACGCGGCCTGTTCGGCGGGCACCATGTCGCGCACGATCGCGCGCGACAGGACCATGCCCGAGGCGACCGCAGCTTGCAGGATGCGGAAGATCAGGAACGTGGTGGCGTCTTGCGCCATGACGGTGCCGACAGTCGCCAGCACGAAAAATCCTAATGAAAACAGGGTGACAAGCCTGCGACCGTAGCGGTCGGACAATGGCCCAATGGCGATCTGGATCACCGCAGTGGTGGCCAGATAGGCCGTGACGGCAAGCTGCATCGTGGCGTAGGGGGTTCCGAATTCAGCCGCCATTGCGGTAAGAGAAGGCAGGAAGATCGACATGCTCAGCGCCGAGATCCCCGCAAGCAGGATCAGCGTCAATATATGGGGCGGAGTGGTGCGGTCGAAAAGCCGTACGGTCGGTGCTGTTGTCATGAAGACGAGGTAAGCTGGCCTGTCGGACAAGTCCATGTGCGTTGGCGCAGGGCTGGGACTGCCGGCGCGATTGAAAAGTTGTTTACAGCCCGATTGCGCTAACGCGTGATCTGGTGCTTCTGTCCGGTCCATCCTTTTGCTATCACATGGCAATGGGGCGCGAAGGGGAGACAATGAGGGACATTCTGCAAGAGCTGGAGGACCGCCGCGACGTCGCTCGCATGGGGGGAGGGGCCAAGCGGATCGACGCACAGCACGCCAAGGGGAAACTGACCGCCCGCGAGCGGATCGACCTGTTGCTGGACGAAGGATCGTTCGAGGAGTTCGACACCTTCGTGACCCACCGTTGCACCGACTTCGGCATGGCGGACAACCAGCCGCCGGGAGATGGCGTCGTGACCGGATGGGGCACCATCAACGGACGCATGGTCTATGTCTTCAGTCAGGATTTTACCGTCTTTGGCGGGTCCCTGTCGGAAACCCATGCCCAGAAGATCGCCAAGATCATGGATATGGCGATGCAGAACGGCGCACCGGTCATCGGGATCAACGATTCGGGTGGGGCGCGGATTCAGGAAGGTGTCGCATCGCTTGCGGGCTACGCCGAGGTCTTTCAGCGCAACATCATGGCCTCGGGGGTTGTGCCGCAGATCAGTGTCATCATGGGTCCTTGCGCCGGAGGGGCCGTTTACAGCCCCGCGATGACGGACTTCATCTTCATGGTGAAGGACAGCTCCTACATGTTCGTCACCGGCCCCGATGTGGTCAAGACGGTCACGAACGAGGTCGTGACGGCCGAGGAACTGGGCGGGGCATCGACCCATACGCGCAAATCCTCGGTCGCCGACGGGGCCTTCGACAACGATGTCGAAGCCTTGGCCGAAGTGCGACGGCTGGTTGACTTTCTGCCGCTGAACAACCGCAAGACCGTGCCACGCAGGCCGTTCTTCGATGACGTGAAGCGGCTGGACGAGAGTCTCGATACCCTTATCCCCGACAACACCAACACGCCCTACGACATGAAGGAACTGATCCTGAAACTGGCGGACGAGGGGGATTTCTACGAAATTCAGGAGCATTTTGCCAAGAACATCATCACGGGCTTTGTCCGGCTCGAGGGATCGACCGTGGGTGTGGTGGCGAACCAGCCGATGGTCCTGGCGGGCTGTCTGGACATCGACAGCGCGCGCAAGGCGGCGCGGTTCGTGCGGTTCTGCGATGCTTTCGAGATTCCGATACTGACGTTGGTCGACGTCCCCGGCTTCCTGCCGGGGACGGGGCAGGAGTTGGGCGGCGTCATCAAGCACGGGGCAAAGCTGCTGTTTGCCTATGGCGAGGCGACGGTGCCGAAGGTCACGGTGATCACCCGAAAGGCCTATGGCGGGGCCTATGATGTGATGGCCTCCAAGCATCTGCGGGGCGATTTCAACTACGCCTGGCCAACCGCCGAGATCGCGGTGATGGGAGCAAAAGGCGCGACCGAGATCATTCACCGCGCCGATCTGGGTGATGCCGTCAAGATCGCTGTTCACACCAAGGATTATGAAGACCGCTTTGCCACGCCCTTCGTCGCCGCCGAGCGCGGTTTCATCGACGAGGTCATCATGCCGCATTCGACGCGCAAGCGGGTGTGCCGGGCCTTTGCGTCGCTGCGCGGGAAGTCGTTGCAGAACCCATGGAAAAAGCATGACAACATCCCATTGTGAGGACGCGTTCTGCGGGAGCGGGAAGCGGGGGGGCGCTGCCCCCCGTCCTGCGGACTCCCCCCGGGATATTTGGGGCAAGATGATGGTGGGAACCTGCGTCTTGCCGGTCGCGTTGATCTCGAAAGGAGAGAGCGATGACCAGGGACCATGGACCGAGCGTCAAGAACGACGACCTTTACGAGGATCTGCGCGAGGAGGGCATGTCCAAGGAGAAGGCGGCCCGGATCGCCAATGCGCAGGCCAACGACGAGATGCATCCGTCGCGCAAGGGGGGCAAGCAGCCGCCCTACGAGGAGTGGACCAAGGACGAGCTTTACGAGCGCGCGCAGGAAATCGGGATCGAGGGCCGGTCGGACATGAGCAAGGACGAGCTTGTCTCGGCGCTGCGTTCGCACTGATAGCGGGTTTTTCTGCGGGGAGTGCCGCGGCAACGGAAGTGGCCGTGCCGTCCGGCCTGAATGTGACGCTGTTCGATGTCATTCTGGAAGAAGAACCGCCTGTCGCGCGGTTCCGCTTTCTGGCACCCGAAATCGGTGACGAGGGGCGCGGCTTTGGCGATGTGATTCCGGATATCGAGTACCTGTGCACTGCCGTGATCGTGCCATCGCTTGGCGCCTATGCCTGGACAGGCGAAACGGTGGTCGTTTCCATGTCTTCGCAAGAGGTCGACTTTGGCGCGTCAGCACCCGAGGTCACCCAGTTCTTTCAACCATTCGAGATCAAAGAGGGGGCTTGCGCATGGCTCGACTACTGATGCGCACCGCGGCTTTCGCGCCACAGCCTTTCGGGCCTGTGATTTATGACTTTGTCGACACGTCCTGTGGCTCTAATACTGATTCACGCGCTGCAAGAGGCGCGTTGAGGGAATCGGGACAGACTTCGGAGAAACCGAAGCGGCCCAGAGCAGTTGGACAAGTGGTATGGCAAACGGAATCAAGGCGTTCTGGCTTTTTGCGTTTCTGGGATTGGTCGCGTTCAGCGGCAATCAGGGGCAGGCGCGGCATCAGACTGATGCGGCTGTGGTATCCGAACCGGGCTGATTCGCTGGCGGGGGCCGCGTGATGGAAAAACATCGCGGCTTTCCGGGGCGGCTTCCGGGCACCGATTACCAGTTCACCATTCGGCGCGGATCGAAGGCGGGGGCGACGCCTATCGTCAGGCGCGAACGTTACGCCGACCGAAAGCCTGCCGACCGACGGGCTGATGCAGGATTTCTGAAAGCGCTGATCGACCAGTTCGGCGACACCCCGTTTGTGCGCGGAAATCTTGACGCGGGTCGTCTCTCGTGGCTGTTCGGACGTGAGGTCTTGCCGGCGGAAGACCCGTTTGATCCTGCGGATTATGACGCATTGCTGCAGGTCGATCTGGATGAGGCGCGCACTGCCTTTCCCGAAGTGTTCGGGGCCGACTGATGGGGCGTATCGGCGGGAGTTGGCGCATCGAATCTGCGTCTCGGCAGGTTTTGGCGCAATCAGGCCGGGGATCATCTTGGGACTTTGAGATGCCTGCGCCGCCGTGCAAACATTTGGATGCAAGGTGCGGCGTCCGCATGTCGGGCCTTGCACTTTGTCACTACCGTTACCCTTCCCCTCGTCGATCCGGTCCGCCCCGGCCCGGATCGACACCCCGGGGTTCAGCGAGGGCAAGAGATTGCGCGAATTCGCGCCAAGTCCGGATTATCGCACTTGAGTTCGAGAGGCTGTCACTAGAGTTTGACACCATACGCAACTTCTCAGAAGGTAATCTGACATGTTTAAGACAACTTCCATCATTGCCGTTCTTGCCATCACCGGCCTTTCGGCCTGCCAGAACATCGACACCAACAGCGAACGCGCCCTTGTCGGCGCAGGCCTTGCCGGTGGCGCAGCTGCCATGTCCGGTGCTGACAACCGTGACACCGCAACTGCAGCGCTCGCCGGTGCAACGACCGGTGCCCTGCTTCGCGACGTCACCGGCCGCTAAGACACGATCCTTCCGCACCCGCGGGAGCAAGACCACTTTTGACCGCCGTCGGGGCCAGACCCCGGCGGCGGTTTTTCGTTTGAAAGGCCCAGTCTGATGTTCAAGAAAATCCTCATCGCCAACCGGGGCGAGATCGCCTGCCGTGTGATCAAGACCGCCCGCAAGATGGGTATCAGGACGGTGGCGGTCTTTTCTGATGCGGACCGGAATGCGCTGCATGTGCGGATGGCGGACGAGGCAGTGCATATCGGGCCCGCGCCTGCGAATCAGTCCTATATCGTGATCGATAGAATGATGGACGCCGTGCGCCGGTCGGGTGCCGAAGCGGTCCACCCCGGTTATGGCTTTCTGAGTGAAAACAGCAGGTTTGCAGAGGCTCTGGATGCCGAAGGTGTCGCCTTCATCGGGCCGCCCAAGAAGGCGATCGAGGCGATGGGCGACAAGATCACCTCAAAGAAGATCGCGCAGGAGGCAAATGTCAGCACCGTGCCGGGCTACATGGGCCTGATCGCCGACGCCGATGAGGCGGTGAAGATCTCGGGCGAGGTGGGGTATCCTGTGATGATCAAGGCCAGCGCGGGTGGCGGTGGCAAGGGCATGCGGATCGCCTGGAACGACGCCGAAGCGCGTGAAGGCTTCCAGTCGTCCAAGAACGAGGCTGCGAGCAGTTTCGGTGACGATCGCATCTTCATCGAAAAGTTCGTGACCCAGCCACGCCACATCGAGATCCAGGTTCTTGCCGACCAGCACGGTAATGCAGTCTACCTGCACGAACGGGAATGTTCGATCCAGCGTCGGAACCAGAAGGTGATCGAGGAGGCCCCGTCACCTTTTCTGGACGAGGCGACCCGCAAGGCGATGGGCGAACAGTCCGTCGCGCTGGCACAGGCTGTCGGCTACACCAGCGCGGGCACGGTAGAGTTCATCGTCGACGGGAACCGCAACTTCTATTTCCTGGAGATGAATACCCGGCTGCAGGTTGAGCATCCGGTGACCGAGCTGATCACGGGGGTCGACCTTGTCGAGCAGATGATCCGCATCGCGGCGGGCGAGACGCTGCCATTCGCGCAGGATGATCTCAAGATCAACGGCTGGGCTATGGAAAGCAGGCTTTATGCGGAAGACCCCTATCGCGGGTTCCTGCCGTCCATTGGCCGCCTGAGCCGCTATCGTCCTCCCCAAGAGGTGCACGACGCCACCCATGCGGTGCGCAACGATACCGGCGTCTACGAGGGTGGCGAGATCAGCATGTATTACGATCCGATGATCGCCAAGCTGTGCACCTGGGGGCCAGACCGTGCGGCGGCAATCGAAGAGATGCGGCTGGCACTGGATGCCTTTGAGGTCGAGGGGATCGGGCATAACCTGCCATTCCTTGCGGCGGTGTTTGACCACGAGAAATTCACCAGCGGCAACATGACGACGGCCTTCATCGAAGAGGAATATCCCGAAGGCTTCGAGGGTGTTACGCTGGATACTTCAACCTTGGAGCGGATCGCGGCGGCCTGTGCCGCGATGCACCGTGTGGGCGAAATCCGGCGCAGCCGCATCAGCGGGCGGATGGATAATCACGAACGTGTCGTCGGCTCGGAGTGGGACGTGGCGCTGCAGGGCGACCGTTTCATCACCCACATCAATGCGGATCGCAGCGGTGCGGATGTGACCGTGGGCGGGATCACCTACCGCGTCGAAAGCGACTGGAGACCGGGGCAGCCGGTCGCGCATCTGGTGGTTGATGGCGCACCCTTGGTGCTGAAGGTGGGCAAGGTACCATCCGGCTTCCGCGTCCGCTATCGCGGGGCGGACCTGAAGGTCCATGTGCGCACGCCCCGCCAAGCCGAACTTGCCGCCCTCATGCCCGAAAAGCTTCCGCCCGACACGTCCAAGCTGTTGCTGTGTCCGATGCCCGGTCTGATCGTCAAGGTGAACGTGCAACAGGGCGATCACGTTCAGGAGGGCCAGTCGCTTTGCACCGTCGAGGCGATGAAGATGGAGAACATCCTGCGGGCGGAACGTGCAGGTGTCGTCACGAAGATCAACGCCGAAGCCGGTGACAGCCTTGCCGTGGACGATGTCATCATGGAGTTCGAGTGACGCCGGATGTCTGGGGCAGAAACGTCATGCAGACAGGGGCTTTGATACGCCCCTGCATGCACTTTTGCTTCGCTGTGTCTGGAACCACCGGCTCATCGCACCGAGGGTCGTCTGACTTGCCTTACTGCACAGGGCGGGGAGCGTACTGGCCAAGGTTTTGTCTGTCGCGCATCTCTTGCGCCCTCAGCGGCATCTTGTCGATCGAGCGCGTGATTTCGCGCACGTCCCAAGGCGCGGGCTTGCGCAACTTGATCTCGCCGTCCTTGCCGATCAGGGCCAACATGAAGGACCGGGGACGCAATCTTTCCCGCACGGTGCTGAGTGCCTCGGGGTCCGTGTCGGTGATCAGCACGACATCGCGGGCAGCCAATTCATCGGTGCGGTCCAGAAGCAGTTCCATTTGCCTCTGGAACGTTGGATCGAACGGGCTGTCTCCGAAAATGATGATCGGTCGGGCGGTCCATCTGAAATCGGCCAGATCGACCTCGGTCGCGTCGAAAACGCGCGTGCGATCAGCGGCCCAAGCCTCGGCGGCGTTGGGAATTGGTGAATCTTGGGCCATGCCCGGGGTTGCCAGAAGCGCGAGTGCGAAAATGATATATCTCATGATAAACCATATAAGCTTTGCAGGCCAAAATGCGACTAACTATCGAAGCTTTCACCAACCCTTGAACGGAGGCTCCCATGTCTGACCGCAACGACTGGACGAAAACGGCAGAGGCCGAATTGCGTGGACGGGCGCTGGCCGACCTGAAGTGGGAGACGCTGGAAGGAATCGAGGTAAAGCCGCTCTATACGGCGGACGATTCTGACGGGCTTCCGCACATGGGCGGCGTGCCGGGTGTTCCGCCCTACACACGCGGCGTGAAGGCCACGATGTATGCCGGACGGCCCTGGACGATCCGGCAGTATGCCGGGTTTTCGACCGCAGAGGAGTCGAATGCATTCTACAGGCAGGCACTGGCCAACGGGCAACAGGGCGTGTCGGTCGCCTTCGATCTTGCAACGCACCGGGGCTATGACAGCGATCACCCCCGCGTCGAGAGCGATGTCGGCAAGGCAGGTGTGGCCATCGATTCAGTCGAGGACATGAAGATCCTTTTCGACGGGATTCCGTTGGACAAGGTGTCTGTCTCGATGACTATGAACGGGGCGGTCATTCCGATCCTTGCCAGTTTCATCGTCGCGGGCGAAGAGCAGGGTCACGACGTATCGGCACTGTCGGGCACCATCCAGAACGACATTCTCAAGGAGTTCATGGTGCGGAACACATACGTCTACCCGCCCGAGCCCTCGATGCGGATCGTGTCGGATATCATTGCATATACAAGCGATTACATGCCGAAGTTCAACTCGATATCGATTTCGGGCTACCACATGCAAGAGGCTGGCGCGAACCTTGTGCAGGAGCTGGCCTATACGCTGGCGGACGGGCGCGAATACGTGCGTGCGGCCATCGCGGCGGGCATGGACGTGGACAAGTTTGCGGGACGGCTGTCGTTCTTCTTTGCCATCGGCATGAACTTTTTCATGGAGGCGGCCAAGTTGCGTGCCGCCCGCCTGCTCTGGCACCGTGTGATGAGCGAGTTTGACCCCAAGAACCCCAAGTCGTCGATGCTGCGCACCCATTGTCAGACTTCGGGCGTCAGCTTGCAGGAACAGGATCCCTACAACAACGTGGTCCGCACGGCCTACGAGGCGATGAGCGCGGTTCTGGGTGGCACGCAGTCCTTGCATACCAATGCGCTGGACGAGGCGATTGCGCTGCCGACGGCGTTTTCCAGCCGCATTGCGCGGAATACACAGTTGATTTTGCAGGAAGAAACCGGCGTCACCAATGTCGTCGACCCACTGGCGGGCAGCTACTATGTCGAAACGCTGACTCACGAGCTGGCCGAAAGGGCCTGGGCCTTGATGGAAGAGGTCGAGGAGTTGGGGGGCATGACCAAGGCCGTCGCATCCGGCATGCCGAAGCTGCGGATCGAAGAGAGCGCGGCCAAGCGGCAGGCGATGATTGACCGGGGCGAAGAGGTGATCGTTGGCATGAACAAATACCGCCGTGACACCGAGGACGAGATAGACATCATGGATATCGACAATGCCAAGGTGCGTGACAGTCAGATCGCGCGGCTTGAACGAACCAAAGAAAGCCGCGACGCAGAAGCTTGCAAGAGCGCATTGGAAGCCGTTGAAAAGGCATCGAAAGATGGTGGAAATCTGCTGGCCGCAGCGGTCGATGCCGCGCGGGCGCGGGCGACCGTGGGCGAAATCAGCACGGCGATGGAAAACGTCTTCGGGCGGCACCGGGCCGAGGTGAAGACGCTGGCGGGTGTTTACGGGGCGGCCTACGATGGTGACGCCGGCTTCGAGGCGATCCAGACCGACGTGGAAGCCTTCGCCGAAGAGGAAGGTCGCCGCCCAAGGATGCTGGTCGTCAAGATGGGGCAGGACGGTCACGACCGGGGCGCCAAGGTGATCGCGACGGCCTTTGCCGATATCGGGTTCGACGTGGACGTCGGCCCGCTGTTCCAGACGCCCGAGGAAGCGGCGCAGGATGCCATCGACAACGATGTCCACGTGATCGGGATCAGTTCCCAGGCGGCTGGCCACAAGACGCTGGCCCCCAAGTTGATCAAGGCATTGGAGGCTGCCGACGCTGGCGATATCCTTGTGATCTGCGGCGGCGTCATCCCGCAACAGGATTACGCGTTTCTGAGAGAGGCCGGGGTCAAGGCGATCTTCGGTCCGGGCACAAACATCCCCAAGGCGGCGGCAGAGATCCTTGCCCTCATCCGCAAGACGCGGACCGCGTAAAACTGTAGCCCATCGACGTCAAGATCGCTCTTGCGCTGCCTTTCGTCACAGGAAAAGTGTAGGGCATGCTGACACTCGATCATATTGCCATCGCCGCTACCGATCTGGAACAGGGAACGCGGGAGATCTCCGAAAAGCTTGGCGTCCCGCTGGAGCCGGGCGGTCGCCACGACCGCTACGGCACGCATAACAATCTGCTGAACCTGGGCGAATTGTACCTGGAGGTCATCACGCCCGATCCCGATGCATCCGCCGGTCACCTGAACTGGTTTGGTCTGCACACCTTCAATGGTGCCACGCGGCCCGCAAGCTGGATCTGCAAGACCGACGATCTTGAGGGGGCACTGGCCCATGCACCGGCAGGAGCGGGGGAGATACAAGACCTGGCTCGTGGCGACCTGACGTGGCAGATCACGGTTCCCCAGGACGGGTCGCTACCCCTGCAGGGCGGCTGGCCCACCATGATGCGCTGGGGGAAAGGTGTCACATCGCCCGCCGGCAGCTTGCCCGACCGGGGATGCCGCTTGCTGAAGTGGGAGGTGCGGCATCCGCGCGCGGACTGGCTGCAGAACAACGTGCCGGTGCAGGACGAGCGTGTCAGCTTCCGCCAAAGTGACGTCATAGGCTTTGCGGCCACGATCAGCACCCCGAACGGACCTGTGACGCTGTGATTCGCGAAGCCCGCCCACAGGATGCAGCCCCCGTCACCGCGATCTGGAACGTCATCATCCGCGAGACGACGGCGACATTCAACGCCGAGGAAAAGACAGTGGCAGAGGTCGCTGACCTGATCGCTGAGCGTCAGGCCCAAGGCTTTGCCTTTTTCGTCGCCGATATGGACGATGCGGTCGTGGGCTTTGCCACTACTTTTCCGTTCCGTGGGGGTGTGGGCTATCGCTACACGGCCGAATATACGGTCCACCTTGCGCCCACTGCCCAGAAGCAGGGCATCGGGCAAGAGATGGTCATGGCCATCGTCGATCATGCCGCAGCGTCCGGTCTTCATTCGCTTTGGGCGGGTATATCGGGGGAAAACGAAGGTGCGGTGGCCTTTCATACGCGCTGTGGTTTCTCGCATGCGGCAAGATTGTCTGAAGTTGGCTATAAATTCGGGCGCTGGTTCGACCTTGTCCTGATGCAGAGACGGCTGTGATCGGTTAAGCTGGCTGCATGTCGATCTGGAGCCACATCTCGGACGCGATCAGCGCACTCGCCTCGGGCGAGGGGCTGACGGTCGTCTTTGAACGTCTGCGGGCGAAACCGGACAAGTCCGTGGCTTTCACCATCGCCGTCATCGCGCTGGGGGCCAAGATGGCCAAGGCCGACGGGCAGGTGACCCGCAACGAAGTGCGGGCCTTTCGCGAGGTCTTCCTGATCCCCGAGACCGAGGAAACCAATGCGGCCCGCGTCTTTGACATGGCACGGACGGACACGGCGGGGTTCGAGGACTACGCCACCAGAATCGCCGGCATGTTCAAAAATGACGAGGACACGCTGTGTGATCTGATCGAGGGGCTGTTTCATATTGCGATGGCGGATGGCTATTATCATCCGGGCGAGGACGCTTTTCTGACCCGGGTGGCGGATATCTTCGGGTTCGACGAACCGCGATTCGCACGGATCAGGGCGCAATTCGTGCCGGACGCCGAACGTGACCCCTATGACGTGCTGGGTGTGTCGTCCGATGCGTCGATGGACGACATCCGCAAGGCGTGGCGAATCCTCGTGCGCGATACCCATCCCGACCGCATGATCGCTCGCGGTGTCCCGGAAGAGGCTGTAAAGCTGGCCGAAAAGCGCATGGTGGCACTGAACCGTGCATGGGAGCAGGTGAACGAAGCGCGGGGCTGATCGGGTTCGGCGTTTTATGGCGTGCGGAATTTGCTGTGGTTTATATGACGATGCTTTTGCGCTATAATCTGTCTCATGAAATACATTTTTGTCTCCGTGCTGGCTCTTTCGCTTTCCGTCTCTCCCGCTTTTTCGCAGGATCCAGAGGTCGAGGAAGGTTTCGATCTGATGGAAGAGGGCACCAAGCTGATGCTGCGCGGCCTGATGCGCGAAATGGAACCCGCCATGCGCGAGCTGGAGGGCATGGCCAACGAAATCGGACCCGCCATGCGCGAGCTCGGGCGCGAGATGGGTCCGGCCATCGCCGAGCTGATGAGCAAGATCGACGACATCCGCAACTATGACGCGCCCGAAATCCTACCCAACGGCGACATCATCATCCGCAGGCGGTCTGAAGCGCCTGAATTCGATGGCCAGGAAATAGAGCTTTAGCGGCTGAATTTGACCTCGTGTTCCGCGTTCAGCGCTGACGCCAGCGTGGCGAAACGGGCTTGCGCGACCTCACCGTAAAGAGGCTTGGAGGCTGCAGGCAGTTTGAGCAAAAGCGTGTTGTTCTTTTGCGACCATTTCAGCTCTCCGGGGGCATCCTCGATCCCGATCAACAGCATCGCCCCAAGGCGCATGGCCTTGCCCAGCACGTCGGCGTCGCGTTTCTGTTCATCGGTGATCAGGTCGTAAAGGGGTTCGAACCACGCGCCGGGGTGCTTGTTGGAATAACGCGTCTGAAGTGCCAGACCCATCATCACACGTTCGGAATGCTTGAGCCCGCCCAGATTGGCGCGGGTGGCGTTGTCAAAGGCCACATCTGCCCGGTAGTCGGGGTGGGCGCGCCAACTGACGTCATGCAGCAGGCAGGCCGCCCGGATGATGCGCTTGCGCTGCCAACCTGCGCGCGGGAACAGCGGCATCACAAAGTCATAGAGCAACCGGCCAAAGCCGGGCATGCGGGCATCCTTGGATTCGATAAAGCGCGCGGCCTCGATGAGAGGGTCGCGGTCGCGCAGCTCCTTGGGCATCTGCTCGTAAAGCATGCCCTCGCGCAGACCGTAGCTGCTGACGGCAACGTCCTTGGGTTTGAAGACCTTGATCAGTTCGCTCAGCACCTGCACGGCGTAGGGCACGAGGCTGATGCGGGCGTCCGAGATGCCAGCGCGGTTGCGCAGCTCCTGCAGGTCCGATTGCGCGATATACTTCGCTGTGTTCGAAATGCGGCGCGCGGTCATGCGGTATTCGTGCAGAACCGTCAGCGGATAGCCGCGTCGTTCCATGTCGATGCGGGCGATGGCCCGCCAGGACCCGCCGACAAGGAACAGACGCATGCCCTTTTCGTTTCCCATCTGGTCGTGCAACTCCTTGACGACTTTCCGGATGTAGGACTTGCGCCCTTTGGCACCGCCCTTGATGTCGCGCAGCTTGAGTGGCCCCAGAGGTGATGTCACGCGCTGCCCGACCTGACCGTCCGACAGGTCCGCAAGCTCCATCGACGAGCCACCGATGTCGCAGACCAGACCGTAGCTGCCGGGCCAGCCCAGAAGAACGCCTTGCGCGGAAAGCCGCGCCTCTTCCTTGCCGTCGATCACCCAGATCTTCAGGCCCGTCTCGGCCTCGACCTCGCGGCAGAAGTCCGGGCCGTCACTGGCTTCGCGGACGGCGGCTGTGGCGACGCAGGTCAGCGGTGCAAACCCCATGCCCTCTGCCAGTGCCTGAAATCGGCGGATCGCGTTCATCGCCCGCTCGCGGCCTTCCGGGTTCAACTTGCCCGTTTCGGACAGGCCCGCCCCCAAGGCGCACATGATCTTTTCATTGTAGAAATACGCGGGCGACCGGGCTGCACCGTCAAACACGACAAGGCGTACAGAGTTCGATCCCACGTCCACGACCCCGACGCGCTGAAGCCCCTTGATGGTGTCATCGTTGAAGAGCGGACGCCCGAACGGGCCCCAGTCAATCGGTGCCGACGCGTTGCCGTCGTCCATCACGCAGCGATCCCTTGTTTGGTCATTGGAAGATGTGACGTCATTGCTGTGCGAGTCAACGTCAGTCGTCGGTATGGGTCAGTTGCGGAACGTCGGCCGCACCAGCCGTGCCGCGCCCTGACAAGGACGGGTTTTCCATGAAGAAGCGGTGGCAGTTGAATGCGAATTGCCCCTCTGGCATCTCCTCTCGCGAAAAGGTGCCATCGGGGGCCATGACCCAGCTTTGCGCAACGTCATGCAGGTTTGCGGCCATGACCTGCCCGACGATCTGGGACTTGACGGTGCTGTTGGTGATCTCGACCAGCGTCTCGACCCGGCGGTTGAGGTTCCGCCCCATCCAGTCGGCAGACGAGATATAGACGCGGGCCTTCTTGTGAGGCAGGCCGTAGCCGTTGCCGAAACAGACGATCCGCGAGTGTTCGAGAAAGCGACCGACGATCGACTTGACGCGTATATTGTCCGACAGACCTTTGACGCCCGGGCGCAGGCCGCAGATGCCGCGTATCACGAGGTCGATCATCACGCCTTCCTGGCTGGCCCTGTAAAGCGCGTCGATCACGTCTTCTTCGATCAGCGAATTCATCTTGGCCCAGATCACGGCAGGTTTGCCCGCACGGGCGAACGCGATCTCGGCCTCGATATTGGCAAGAATGTTGGCCTTGAGCGTCAACGGCGCGATGGCAAGGTTTTCCAGCGTGTCGGGCGGGGCGTAGCCCGACAGGTAGTTGAAGACCTTGGTGGCATCGCGGCCCAGTGCTGCGTCGCAGGTGAACAGGCTGAGGTCGGTATAGATTCGCGCCGTGATCGGATGGTAGTTGCCCGTTCCGAAATGGGTATAGGTCACCAGCTTATCGTCCTCGCGCCGGACGACCGTGCTGATCTTGGCGTGGGTCTTGTAGTTCAGAAAGCCGTAGACCACATGCGCCCCCGCGCGTTCCAGCCGGCGCGACTGGCGGATGTTCGCGGCTTCGTCGAAGCGGGCCTTGAGTTCGACCAGCGCGGTGACGGATTTTCCATCCTCGGCCGCTTCGCAAAGGGCCTCGACAATGGGGGATCTTTTGGAGGTCCGGTAGAGCGTCTGCTTGATGGCCACCACATCGGGGTCGCGCGCGGCCTGTGTCAGAAAGCGGACGACCATGTCGAAAGTTTCATAGGGGTGGTGCAGCAGCATGTCCTTCTGGCGGATCGCCGCGAACATGTCGCCATCGTGGTCCTGAACCCGTTCGGGAATGCGCGGGCTGAAGGGCGGCCACAGAAGATCGGGGCGGTCGTCGATCACAAGTTCGGCAAGGTCGGAGATGCCGATCATGCCCTCGACCTCGACGACCTCGTCCTCGGTGACGCCCAATTCGTCCATGATGAGGGGCTTCAACTGCTTGGGCGCGTCGGCGCTGATCTTGAGGCGCACGACCTCGCCCCGCCTGCGCCGCTTGAGCGCGGTTTCGAATTCCCGGACCAGATCCTCGGCCTCTTCCTCGAGTTCCAGATCGCTGTCGCGCAGAACCTTGAAGGCGCATTGCCCCTTGACCTTGTAGCCGGTGTAAAGCTTGCCGACGTTCATCAGCAAAAGCTCTTCCAGCGGCAGAAAACGGATGCTGTCGTCGCCGGGTAGCCGGATGAACCGCGCGATCTGGGCAGGCACGGGCAGCAGCGCGCGCAAGGACCGTTTCTTGCTTTCATGCTCGAGGTTCAGCGCCAGCGCGAAGCCTTCGTTCGGCAGGAAGGGAAAGGGGTGCGCCGGGTCGATGGCCAGCGGCGACAGCACGGGAAAGACCTGATCGAGAAAGGTTTCCGTCAGAAAGTCACGGTCTTCGGGGGTGATGTCCTGATGAGTCAGCAGATGGATGCCTTCGGCCAACATCAGCTCCTTGAGTTGGCTGAACACGACCTGTTGCCGGGTCATCAGGGCCCGTGCTTCGTCATTGATGGCGATCAGTTGTTCTGCAGCGGTGCGACCGTCAAGGCTGAGCGAAGTGTTGTGCTCGTGGACCAGCTCGCGCAGACCGGCGACGCGAACGGTGTAGAACTCATCGAGGTTGGCCGCCGAGATCGAAAGAAAACGCAGCCGTTCCAGCAGTGGCACGCGCACGTTCTCGGCCTCTTCCAGCACGCGCCAGTTGAAACCGATCCAGCTCATCTCGCGGTTGACGAAACGGGCAGGGGTGGCGGGGTCGAGATCATAGTCGACGGGGTCGGGCCGGGGCCCTTCAAGGAAATCGGCGGTCATATGGCTTTCTTCCGACGTTGCATGACGTCCGTGTGACATTATTCCATTCCTTCGCCGAGACTGTCCAGTATCGGGCGGACAAAGCGTTTTCCGATCTTCTTTTTCTGCTCGAGCGCCGCGCGGTCGATCGCGTCGACGCTGCGGGCGGCGGCGGCAAAGCTGCGTTCGATCCGCGTCGCGATATAGTGAATCACGTCTGCGTCCGGCATGACCTGACGATCAGCAAAGAGCTTCATCAGCACGGCTTCGAGCAGGGCATCGTCGGGGGGTGCGATCTCGACCAATGTCGCGGCGGCCAGACGACTGGCCAGATCGGGCAGGGCGATGTCCCAGCCGGCAGGTGGCCCGACCGCGGTCATCAAAAGCGGCAGGCCATGCGCGGCAAGATGGTTGTGCAGATGAAACAGCCGTTCCTCGGACGCGCGGGGCAGCAGGTGCGCGTCTTCCACGACGACAGGTGTGTCTGCCGGGCCATCGGGGACGGCGGTTGCTGGGCAGATGCGCGCACCGGTGTCGCGGGCAAAGACGCGGGCGAGGTGGCTTTTGCCGCAGCCGGGCGGGCCGATGAGGATCATCTTGTGCTTGGGCCAGACGTCGGGCGCCAGAATCTGGCGGTAGGCCAGCGTATTGGCGGGGCTGACGAAGAAATCATCGGCTCCCAGCGCCACACCGGTGGGCCAGTCAAAGGTCAGTTGTTGTGCCATGTCAGTTGTCCGGCGTGCCAAGGTAGAGCGGCGAGGACTTGTAGCGGTGAAGCGCAAAACGCACCAGAACGCCGATCACGGCGGCAACAGGCACACCGACCAGAAGACCGACGAAACCGAAAAGTGTGCCAAAGACGGACAGGGCAAACAGCAGCCAGACAGGGTGCAGCCCGACACTGGAGCCTACAAGCTTTGGGGTCAGCACATTACCTTCGATCATCTGGCCTGACTGGAAGATCAGAGCGACGGCCACGATCCAGACCCAATCACCCCAGAACTGATAGAGCGCGAGGCCGACCGCCAGCGCACCACCGACGACCGCGCCCACGTAGGGAATGAACGTCAGGGCCCCTGCAATCGCACCGACAACAAGGCCAAAGTTCAACCCGACCAGCATCAGGGCAACCGCGTAGTAGGCACCAAGGATCAGGCAGACGGTGCCCTGCCCGCGAATGAAGGACGCCAGCGTCCTGTCGATCTGCCGGGCCAGATCGCGGATGGTCCGGACATGGTCGCGCGGGATCTGGTCGTCGATCCGCGAGACCATGCGGTCCCAGTCGAGCAGCAGGTAGAAGGCCACGACCGGCACGATCACGAACAAGAGAATCGTGTTGAAGATACCCGACACAGAGGTCAGCAGCCCGTTCACGATCTCGCTGCCCCGAGACTGGATGAATTCGCCGATTGCGGCCAGCTGTTCGTCCGCGATGCCTCCATCGGTAATCAGACTCGGAAACCGTTCTTCGACGAAGGCTTGCAGCCGGCCGAAAAGGTCGGGCGCCGTCGCGAAAAGCGACTGGGCCTGCTGGATCAGCAAAGGCAGGACTTGCCAGACAAGAACCACGAAAAACAGCAGCGCCAAGATCGTGATCAGTCCGACAGCGATTCCGCGGGACAGGCCGATGGCCTCGAGCCGGTCGGCTGCAGGGTCCAGCAGGTAGGCGATGGCACCGCCCAGGACGAATGGCAGGATCACGTCGCCCAGAAACCAGAGCACTGCAAAGAAGATCGCCATGGCGATGCCCCAGTATTTCGCCTGTTCTCTGATTGGTAGCGCCATGTCTCACCCCTTTTGGAGTTGATGCGCGCTTGACGGCGACAAGGCAAGAGGGGCCGCGCCACAGCCCCATACGAAAAAGCCCCGCACGTGGCGGGGCTTTGTCAGTTTCAGTGGGCGTGCTCTTTGTCCCAGTCTTCCCGTTTGGGAAGCGTCTCGAAGGTGTGCTCTGGCGGCGGGGAGGGCAGGGTCCACTCCAGCGTGTCGGCGTATTCGTTCCATGGGTTCGCCTCGGTCACGCGGCGACCGGCGAACAGGGTGTAGAACAGCACACCGATGAAGAACACGAAGGACGCAAAGCTGAGGAAGGCACCCCACGACGACACGTAGTTCCACAGAGCATAGGCTTCGGGATAGTCGATGTAGCGGCGCGGCATGCCCTGACGGCCAAGGAAATGCTGCGGGAAGAAGGTGATGTTCGCACCGATGAACATCATCCAGAAGTGCAGCTTGCCCGCCCATTCGGGATACATCCGTCCCGACATCTTCGGCAGGTAAAAGTAGATACCCGCGAAGATCGAGAAGACGGCGCCCAGGCTCATCACGTAGTGGAAGTGCGCCACGACATAGTAGGTGTCGTGATAGGCGCGGTCGATGCCGGCCTGGCTCAGCACGATGCCGGTGACACCGCCCACGGTGAAGAGGAACAGAAAACCGAACGCCCAGAGCATCGGCGTCTTGAACTCGACCGAGCCGCCCCACATCGTGGCGATCCAGCTGAAGATCTTCACACCGGTCGGCACGGCGATCACCATCGTGGCCAGCATGAAGTAGGACTGCTGCGTCAGCGACATCCCCACAGTATACATGTGGTGCGCCCAGACGACGAAGCCCAGCACGGCGATGGCCACCATCGCGTAGACCATCGGCAGGTAACCGAAGATCGGCTTGCGCGAGAAGGTCGCGATGACGTGGCTGATGATGCCGAAGCCGGGGATGATGATGATGTAGACTTCCGGGTGTCCGAAGAACCACAGGATGTGCTGGTACAGAACCGGGTCACCGCCGCCTTCGGGCTGGAAGAACGTGGTGCCGAAGTTCCGGTCGGTCAGCAGCATGGTGATCGCACCGGCCAGCACGGGCAGGGCCAGCAGGATCATCCAGGCGGTTACGAAGATCGACCACGAAAACAGCGGCACCTTATGCATCGTCATGCCGGGCGCACGCATGTTCAGGAACGTGGTGATGATGTTGATCGCACCAAGAATGGACGAGGCACCCGAGATATGGACCGCGAAGATGGCCAGATCCATCGACATGCCCTGTTGCGACGTCGACAGAGGCGGATAAAGCACCCAGCCCACGCCCGACCCCATCTGTCCGTTGCCACCCGGCGCCAGAAGCGATGCGACGCCCATCGCCGTACCGGCCACGAACAGCCAGAAGGACAGGTTGTTCATCCGCGGGAAGGCCATGTCCGGCGCGCCGATCTGAAGCGGCATCAGATAGTTGCCAAAGCCGCCGAACAGCGCCGGGATGACCACGAAGAACATCATCAGCACGCCGTGATAGGTGATCATCACGTTCCACAGGTGGCCGTTGGGGGTGCAGGTTGCGGCGCTGTCGGCGATGAACCGAGCACCTTCCATACACATATACTGCACGCCGGGGCTCATCAGCTCCATGCGCATGTAGACGGTAAAGGCCACCGAGATGAAACCGGCCAGACCCGACACGAACAGGTACATGATACCAATGTCCTTGTGGTTGGTCGACATGAACCAGCGGGTGAAGAAACCCCTGTTGTCCTCGTGTTCGTGGCCGTGGATGGCGGCGTCTGCCATGTGGCTCTCCTATCTTGCGTGCTTGTGCGGCCTGCGCGAGTCAGACCTCACCCTATGTCAGTTGCGGTGGGTTCTACTGGCTGGGGCCGTGATGGGCAACGGTGGAAGCGCCTTGTGGAGTGGGTAAAATTGCCGCGCAGCGCGGCGGAACGCCTGCGAAGTCTGTCGTATGCGCGGCTTTTTCGCCCCTCAAGCAGTCGGTTGCCAACCGTCCGGTCCTCAGCCGGCAGTGAGGGAGGTTCCGAAAATCTGGCCGAACGACCGCGCCAGCGCCACATCCACATCGTCCATTGTTACCGGCAGGCCCAGATCGACAAGACTGGTGACGCCATGATCGCTGATCCCGCAGGGCACGATGCCGTCGAAGTGGCTGAGGTCGGGTTCGACGTTCAGCGACAGCCCGTGAAAGCTGACCCATTTGCGAAGCCTGATGCCCAAAGCCGCGATCTTGTCTTCGGCGAGGGCTCCGTCGGGTCTGCGCGGTTTGTCGGGGCGTTCGACCCAGACCCCGACCCGCCCCGCCCGGATATGGCCGTCGACGTTGAATTCGGCCAGTGCGGCAATCACCCACCGTTCCAGTTGCTGCACGTAGGCGCGCACGTCGCGTCCGCGTTTGCCAACATCCAGCATGACATAGGCGACCCGCTGCCCCGGACCGTGATAGGTATACTGTCCGCCGCGCCGCGCCTCGAACACGTCGAAGCGGCCCGGATCAACAAGGTCGTCACGCCTGGCCGAGGTGCCGGCGGTATAAAGTGGCGGATGTTCAAGCAGCCAGATGCATTCCTCGGCGGTCCCGTCGATGATCCCGCCGACACGTTCTTCCATGAACGCAAGGGCGTCGGGGTAGGGCGTGAGCCCTGGGGTGCTGATCCAGTCGACCATTCGTATCCTCATCGCGTCTGCTCTCGACATAGTGTGAAACCGGCGGCAGCACCAGAACCGGGAATCGTCGGGACAGCGACAGGGGGAAATGCCGTGAGGCATTGTTTTCCGGCAATCCGACACTGCTTGCGTGTTTTCGCGGACGCGTGGTTTTTGGGGCTTGATGGGGGGCTGCACTTTGGCTAATCAGCGCGCACCAAGCCTAGACTGTGCGGTCGTGGCGGAATTGGTAGACGCGCAGCGTTGAGGTCGCTGTGGGGTAACACCCGTGGAAGTTCGAGTCTTCTCGACCGCACCATTCGCCTTCAAAGGCGGCCCCAGGCGGAACAATTTCCTGCCAAATCGGGCGAAATAGCTGAAATGAACGGTTTCAGCGCTTGTCAAAGTTGATTTCCTCAAACCGGTTGCAAACCGGGTCAGCGATTGCTTTACTGATTTTTGGAAAAGAACCGCGCTTCACGTGGTCGGACCTAACAGGGAGATGCTTGTGCAGGACATGAGCCGAGACGCTTTCGTAGAATTCGAACGCGTTCAAAAAAGCTATGACGGCGAGACTCTTGTGGTGAAGGATCTCAACCTTTCGATGCCGAAGGGCGAGTTTCTGACCATGCTCGGGCCGTCGGGGTCCGGAAAGACGACTTGCCTGATGATGCTTGCGGGTTTCGAGACCGCTACCCACGGCGACATCACCCTTGACGGGCAATCGATCAACAACATTCCACCGCACAAGCGTGGCATCGGCATGGTGTTTCAGAACTATGCCCTGTTTCCGCATATGACGGTCGCCGAAAACCTGAGTTTTCCGCTGGAAGTCCGCAAGATGGGTAAGTCCGACCGTGAAAAGAAGGTCAAGCGTGCGCTTGATATGGTCCAGATGGGCGACTTCGGCGGGCGCCGCCCCGCGCAAATGTCCGGTGGTCAGCAGCAGCGTGTCGCATTGGCCCGCGCGCTTGTCTTCGAACCCGAGTTGGTTCTGATGGACGAGCCTCTGGGCGCGCTGGACAAGCAGCTCCGAGAAACACTTCAATTCGAAATCACCAATCTCGCGCACGAGCTGGGTATCACCGTGGTCTACGTGACGCACGACCAGACCGAGGCGCTGACGATGTCGGACCGCGTCGCCGTTTTCGATGATGGACGCATCCAGCAACTGGCCTCTCCGGACGAGCTTTATGAAGCCCCGCAGAACAGCTTCGTTGCGCAATTCATCGGCGAGAACAACACACTGGACGGAGTCGTCCAGGAAATTCGCGGAAACACCTGCATCGTGCGTCTGGACAGTGGCGAGGTCATCGACGCCGTCCCCGTCAACATCGAGGAAGTCGGCGCACGCACCAAGGTTTCGATCCGCCCCGAGCGGGTGGAAGTGAACATCGAGCGGCTTGGCCCCGATGCTCACACGCTGAAAGCAGAGGTGCTGGAGTTCATCTACATGGGCGACCAGTTCCGCACCCGCCTGCGTGTCGCAGGCGTCGACAATTTCATCATCAAGTCACGCAACGCCTCCGATCAGGTCCGTCTCACACCGGGACAGACCGTCGAAATCGGTTGGTTGCCACAGGATTGCCGGGCGCTCGACGCCTGACAAGTCAAGAGTTGCCCATGCTCGGTGGGCGGCTCTGCAAGACTCTACCGGGCAAAATAAATGGAGAACCACTCTAATGAAACTCATGACAACCATGATGGCCACTTCGGCTCTCACGATTGCCAGCTCCGCCGCCTTCGCAGAAGCGCATATGGCTGACCAGATGACAATCGTCAGCTGGGGCGGCGCGTACCAGAACAGCCAGCAGAAGGCCTATTCAGAGCCCTACTCGGAAATGACAGGTGTGGATATCGTCTGGGACGAGTCCTCGGCTGAGGCCGTCGCCAAGATGCGCGCCATGGACGAAGCCGGCAACATGACCTGGGACGTCGTCGACGTCGTGGCGTCCGACGCCATCCGTCTGTGCGACGAGGGTCTGGCAATGGAAATCGACGTGGACGAGATGCTCGCCCCCGCCGATGACGGCACTCCCGCGTCCGAAGACTTCGGTGATCTTCTGATCTCCGACTGCTATATCCCGCAGATCGTTTACTCGACCACCGTGGGTTACCGGACCGATATGGTCGGGGACACACCGCCGACAGATATCTGTGCGATCTTCGACACGGAAACCTATCCGGGTCAGCGTTCGCTCGAGCAGCGTCCGATCGGCAACCTCGAATGGGCTCTGATGTGTGACGGCGTCGCCAAGGAAGACGTCTATGACGTGCTGGAGACCGAAGAAGGTCAGGATCAGGCATTTGCCAAGCTGCAAACCATCAAGGACGATGTCGTTTGGTGGACCGCCGGTTCCGATACGCCGCAGCTTCTGGCCGATGGCGAAATCGTAATGGGATCGACCTACAACGGTCGTCTGTTTAGCCTGATCGAAGAGCAGGACCAGCCCGTCGCCATGCTTTGGGACGCGCAGGTCTTCGACCTTGACGGTTGGATCATCCCCGCAGGTCTGCCGGAAGACCGTCTGGCCCGTGCACTGGACTTCGTGCGCTTTGCGACCGACACCCAGCGCCTTGCCGATCAGGCAGCGTATATCTCTTACGGTCCTGCGCGTGCGTCGTCCGCACCGCTTGTCGGCGACCACGCCGAACTGGGCATCGAGATGGCACCGCATATGCCGACCGATCCGGCCAACAGCGAAAACACGCTGCTCTACAACTACGAGTGGTGGGCTGACTACCGCGATGACCTGGACTCCAAGTTCCAGGCGTGGCTGGCACAGTAAGCGAACGAGCGGTGGGCTTCGGTCCACCGCACTTTCGGCAGGGGCGGCGTTCGTCGCCCCTGCCGCAAAATGCGGGAAGGGTAGAAATGCCAAAGGGTTACATCATCGGCCATATCAAGGTCACCGATCCCGAGGGTTATCCCGAATACATCCGCCGAGATACACCTATCCTCGAATCCCATGGGGCACGTTTCGTCGTGCGGGGTGGCCGCTCTGAAACGCCGGAAGGCGAAGAGATGGGCCGACACGTGGTGATCGAGTTCGACAGTTTCGAGGCGGCACAGGCCGCCTACGACGACCCTGACTACCAAGAGGTCGCCGACATTCGCCGCCGTTGCGCGGAAAGTACCATCATTCTCGTAGAGGGCACCTGATGACCGACGCTACTTCCGGACCGGACAACCTCTCTGGCGTGACGCCCGATACGGGCCTCAAAATTGGACAGTCAGAGGCCAGTGGCCCTGTACTGGCTGCCGATGGCACGCCTCTCAAATCGTCACTGAACCGTGCTCTGCGGAGACAGAAGATCCGTGCGCTTTTGCTGATTGCGCCGCTACTGTTCTTCATCATGATCACGTTCATCCTTCCCATCGGTCAGATGCTGTTCCGGTCGGTCGAGAACCAGATCGTAAGCGACACCCTGCCGCGCACCACCCAAATTCTGGCGGAATGGGACGGTCAGGAGGTTCCGGGCGTACCGACCTTCGAGGCGCTGGCCCGCGATTTGGCAGTCGCAGTTGAAAACAAGAACCACACGCGACTTGGCAGCCGCCTCAACTACGAGACGACCGGCATCTCGTCGCTGTTCCGCAAGACCGGTCGCTCCGTCGATGAAGTCGGCGAGTCCATGTTCGACGCGCTCGAGGAAGCAGACCCCGCCTGGGATGAACCCGCGACCATGGCGCAACTCATGGGGTCCGATGGCTGGAATGCGAGTGTCGCACAGTGGATCACCGACGGCGAAGACGGGATGATTCCGGTCTTTGAGCCGCGCGAATCCATCGCGTCGCTGTTGCCCGATACCACCGACCTTTATGCCTCATACGCCGAACTGGTGCGAACGGACGAGGACAATCCCTATGACGAAGATGTCTGGCCGATTGTGTTCCATGTTTTTGCGCAGGAAATTCGGGGTGATCTTGATCTGACGGGGCTGGAAACGGATCAGGTGGCGCGTCTTGAACAGGCGCAAACTGTTCTTGCCGATCTTTCACCGACCGATCCCGAAACGGTCTTTCTGGAAGCGGATGAGGACTGGGGCGATATCGAGGTCTGGACGACGATCCAGACTTATAGCCCCGCCTTTACGGCCGGGTATTTCCTGAACTCTGTCGACATGCAGACTGGCGTCGATGGGCCAGAATGGCGTGACGAATCCCAGCAAATCTACCTTAAGCTGTTCTGGCGGACCATGGTCATGTCGTTGACGATCACGATCTCCTGCATTGCCTTGGGCTACCCGATTGCGTGGCTTCTCGCGAACCTGCCGGCGTCAAAGGCGAACCTGCTGATGATCCTCGTCTTGCTGCCATTCTGGACCTCGCTTCTGGTAAGAACTTCGGCGTGGAAGGTGTTGCTGCAGAACCAGGGGGTGATAAACGAGCTTCTTGTCTGGATCGGCATCGTCAACGATGACGGGCGACTGGCATTGATCAACAATGCCACGGGCACCGTGATCGCGATGACGCATATCCTGTTGCCCTTCATGATCCTGCCGCTTTACTCGGTGATGAAGACGATCCCGCCCAGCTATCTGCGCGCCGCGAAATCACTGGGGGCCACGAACTTTACGGCCTTCCGCCGCGTGTACTTCCCGCAGTCCGTTCCGGGCATCGGGGCAGGGTCGATCCTCGTGTTCATTCTGTCGATCGGCTACTACATCACGCCGGAAATCGTCGGCGGCACCAGCGGTGTCTTCATCTCGAACCGGATCGCCTACCACATCTCGACCTCGCTCAACTGGGGCCTCGCGGCTGCCCTGGGGTCGATCCTGCTGGCAATCGTTCTGATCTTCTACTGGATGTACGACCGGATCGTCGGCATCGACAACGTGAAGCTGGGGGGCTGAGGCCATGACTACGATGATGACAGCCGCAGACAAGGCAGCGGCCAAGGACAATCTGTTCAATCTTGCAATCCCGCTGACGGCAGCCTTCGGGTCAGTTATCGGCCTCCTTGGTGGGCAGGCAGCGGGGCTGGGCCCTTGGGTCGGATTGATCGGCGGCGCGGTTCTGGGTGCAGTGATGTGCTTTGTTCTAGCACGCTACGTGCCCAAACGGGCTGGCCGCTGGGGGTCTGCCGGTTTGATCGGTGTGATCGGATTGCTGATGGGTGGGATCTCGGGCCTGATCGCGGGTGCGATCTGCGGCGCGCTTCTCAGCTGGTTCGCCTACTGGATACACCATGACACCTATCGCAAGGGTGTGCCGGCCTATGCGACGTCAGGGCAGGTGCTGTGGCACAACGCTTTCCTTTTCATCTGCGGGTTCATCTTTTTCTTCCTGATCGCACCCATCGTCACGATCATCCCTCTGAGCTTCAACGCCGAGAACTTCTTTACCTTCACGCCGGGGATGCTGGCACTGGAAGCCGATGCATTCAGCCTGAAGCACTATCGGGATTTCTTCACCAACGAGGCATGGATCAGACCGCTGAAGAACTCTCTGATCATCGCTCCGTTTGCGACGATCATCAGCGTGTCGCTGGGCACACTGGCCGCCATCGGCCTGTCGCAATCGCATGTACCGTTCAGGCGTGGGATCATGGCGATCCTGATCTCGCCGATGATCGTGCCGCTGATCATCTCGGCCACCGGCATGTTCTTTTTCTACAGCCAGCTGGGTCTGTGGATGGAAGCCAATCTTGGCATCAGCAGGTCCATTGCGGGCTATATTAAGGTCATCCTGGCGCATGCCGCATTGGGCATTCCCTTCGTGATCATCACCGTGACCGCGACGCTTGTCGGTTTTGACCAGTCCTTGACGCGGGCGGCGGCGAACATGGGGGCAAACCCGACGACGACATTTTTCCGGGTGCAGATGCCACTGATCCTGCCCGGTGTGATTTCCGGTGGTCTTTTCGCCTTCATCACGTCTTTCGACGAGGTGGTCGTGGTGCTGTTCGTCGGTGCTGCTGCTCAGAAGACCCTGCCGTGGCAGATGTTCACCGGCCTGCGCGAGCAGATCAGCCCGACCATTCTGGCCGTCGCCACCGTTCTGGTGGGTGTTTCGATCATCCTGCTGACTGTGGTCGAGCTTCTGCGACGCAGGTCAGAGCGGCTGCGCGGCATGTCGCCGGGCTAACACGCGTGACCACAACATGGATCGTTCTGGCGCACCCGTCGGGTGCGTCATTCAATGGCAGTTGGGCGCAGTCAAGCGTCGATGCTGCGTCAGCAGCGGGCGATACGGTTCTATACTGTAACTCCCAAGCACCCTCTCCGATACGGGGTGCGGGGGTTTGTGCCGTCAGAGCCGTGCGATGATCTGAGATGGTGGCAGGGTCAGGGTTTCCAGGATGTTGAGCCCGTGTTTTCTGGCCGTCGAG
>Ga0307946_1000419_pt1 | contig 24122 bp, 22 predicted proteins | sample OrgLakmetagen230_FD_203153 | JGI IMG/M metagenome (GOLD analysis project Ga0307946, IMG submission 203153) | Saline water microbial communities from Organic Lake, Antarctica - #230 | ecosystem: Environmental > Aquatic > Non-marine Saline and Alkaline > Saline | place: Antarctica: Organic Lake...
GATCCTCTTGGTTGTTTGATGTTTTTGGGTTGCACTTAAAACATACCAAAGCTAAGAGGATTCTTTAACCTTTCTCCGAATTATTGTCTGAAAATCAGCCGGTTATTAGTTTCTGGATGGGCACTAGCTAGTCAACAAGGTCAGCTTTTTGCTGTTTTAAGTTTGAAGCCGCCAATGGAATAGTAGCCGCGGGGGCGACAGCAATTTGGACTTGTTTCAGTCCTGAGTGATTCTACCAAGGACAGTTCACGGTCTCGCCAGCTAGCCGCTACAGAACCTTAAAGGCGAACAGTTGCTGTTGACAGGACTTAAGAAAATCAATTACGCAATGCAGTATAAAAGTGGCAGATCTCTCCCTGACCAGTCACACCACTATGCAGGTGTCGCGCTCGCCAGGCATCCCTGCCGGCAGTAAGCCCTGATCATCCTGACCAAACGGCTCTTCTATAGTTTACTGATTCATTAGGCGCATTTTATGCGTTTTCTCCTAAAGGCGCGTAAGAGATATCTCAAGCTGGCCCATCTGAATCCCCCCAAAACTTTCTCCGGCCTTGTTGATCCCAGGTTTTGTTGGTTATTCACGAGTAAATTGCAGCTCACTGCCCTATTTTTATAGCTTTTGAAGGCCTGTGCACGCTTTTAAAGGTCTATAATAATCGGTGGATTAACCGGCCGATACCTAACGTCGCAGGTGCTCGCATTCGCAAATTTCAGCCCGTCGCTTTCCCTAACTCCAAAGCCATAGCTTTCGTGAATGTGCCCGCAAACATGGGCTTTAAGGTGGAGCTCAGCAATGCGCTGCGCAAGCGGGAAGCACCCGACATGCAATTCATCTCTTGGGACGAAGTCGAATATCCGATGTGCGGGACCATGCGTGATAAGCACGTCAGTTGAATCTGGAATCTGTGTTCGGATCTCCCGCATTTCTTCTTCCGTCGCATTGAAAGCCATATCCCGGAAAACTGGTGTCCACGGTGAACCGTAAAACACTAATCCCTCGATCACAGCTTGCTCATCCTCGAGGTAGGTAATTCCGTTTTTCTCACACATTTCACGCGACCACACCGGATACCGCTCAAAGCAAAAATCATGGTTCCCCGCAATTAAGACCTTGCTTCTGTGAGGCAAAGAGCCGAACCACTGCGTAAAGTCATCAAGGGAGGGCAGTGACCCGCTACCGGTACAATCTCCCGCGTGGATTAGAACATCTCCACTTGGGATCTCTGGCATATCTGAGTGTCGGCTGTGTGTATCGGAAATGCAGACTATCCTCATGTCTATTCCCAATCGCAGTCGGGGCTGCCCCATTCTTGACCCACTGGTCCACCGACTGCGCCTTGCAGCTTTCTTTTCTTGATCCAGTCAATTGCGATCATGTCCATGTCTTCAGACGGGATTTCAACGACGAGGGTATCCCTCGACTTACCTTGGAAGGTCTCTTTTTCGACTCGAGACTCTTGTGGATCCTCAAGTTCCAGAAAAACTGATTTTGGCTTTTCGCTAAGCAGTTCCTGAAAATACAGGTGGTATCTCGGTCCAAAAGAAATTGACCCTTTTGTACTCATATCAAGCCCTCTCTTTTGCGCTGATCAAAGACCAAACATTCCATAGATGAAATTATATCCTATTGAAATTATTGATTTTTTAATTTAACTTGATTCTAAGCAAAGGTAATGTATTCGTCCAGTGCGGATATTGAAAATTTGAGAGTGGATTCGAAAGTGGGCTCGACTATAGGGAAAGTTTTGGGATAAGGGCAATTGTGAGGGGACCTCAAAACCTGGGGAGAAAAGAATCAAAAACGTTGATTGGGTGTGACAACATGATGAGCAAAAAAACTAGAAAACCTCTGCTCTGCTTGGACTTGGAAGGAACACTCATCAGCAACGCAGTTTCCCAGATACCTAGGCCTGGTCTATATGATTTTCTTGAGAGCGTCTCCGGACTCTATGACTTGATGCTGTATACCTCGGTAAGTCGGGTGAGAGTCCATGCGATTCAGGATGTCTTGATCGAGGAGCAAGTGGTGCCAACCTGGTTTAAAGATCTTCCCGTCATCCACCCTGAAGGTACGATTAAGTATAAGGCTCATTGCAGCCACAACGATGCTATTTTGCTAGATGATCAGGCTGCCGTTATTGCTCCGGGAGAAGAGGGGTGGTGGATTCCCATCGAAGAATACTTACCGCCTTATGCAGATGAAGATTGTGAGCTCGCGAAGGCATTCGCCAACATCAAATCGCGATTAGCAGGGTCATGATTTCATCGCAGGCCCGGGCTTCGAATTGGTCATAAAACCTTCCGTGCAGAAGGGAATCTCGATGGCCCCTAAAACCAATCTAGCCCCTCAAACGCAGCAACGTGGCAGGGATAACCGAGGGGTCCCATTCCCTTTCAACGTACGTGAGATTTGACCGTCATCGTGTTGCCTCCGGAGTGGACCTCTGCCGAAATTGAAATCTTTATGGTTGATCTCGAGACATGACTCGCTCAATATACTGTACACATATACAGTATTTGGTGCGATGCATGACCTGTTTGCTGCTCGGTGATTACGAATCTTTTTCTCGCTTAAACATTCCCCTGTTTTTAGAGAGAGTCTCAGCTGGGTTTCCATCTCCAGCCCAGGACTACATTGAAAACTCCCTATCTCTGGACGACCTATGCATCAAAACGCCGGCCGCGACCTATTTCGTTCGAGCTTCGGGTCACTCAATGGAAAAAGCCGGGATTCATGATGGCGATATTCTGGTCGTGGATCGCAGCCTTGCAGTATCTAATCGGAAAATTGTTATTGCGAACGTGGATGGAGAGTTTCTGTGCAAGCGGTTGGATTTATCGGACCCGAAAAAACCCATTCTGCGAGCGGAGAGCGATGGTCATTCAGACATTATCCTAAGCAACGAATCTGAACTGGAAATTTTTGGTGTCGTCACAACGGTGGTTCACTCGGTCTGACTATGAAGCAAGTCTTTGCGTTGTGCGACATGAACAGTTTCTACGCCAGCTGTGAGCAACTGTTTGATCCATCCATACGTGGTCGTCCGGTCGTGGTTGCCAGTAACAACGATGGATGCGCGGTTGCCCGGTCCAAGGAGGCCAAGGACCTCGGAATCAAAATGGGCCAGCCTATCTTTGAACTGAGCGAGTTTATCGAGAATCATGGATTGGTGGTGTGCTCCTCGAATTACGCGCTTTACGGCGATATGTCATTTCGATTCATGCAGGCGTTGGAGTCGTGCTCACCTCGGGTGATGCCCTATAGCATTGACGAGGCCTTTCTAGATCTGACCGGTATCGAGTCCGTTTTGTCATATCATAATTTCGGGCACCAAGTGAAAGACTTGGTAAAGCAATGGACTGGGTTGCCCATCTGCGTGGGTATTGCACCTAGTCCAACCCTAGCCAAGCTGGCGAACTATGCAGCCAAAACATACCCGGCGACCTGCGGAGTAGTAGATTTGACCTCCCGTGACAGGCAACGGCGCCTTTTGAGCCTGGTGCCAGCGGGTGAGGTTTGGGGCATCGGTTCAAAGCTCAGCAAGCGTCTCGGCGCTTTGGGCGTGAAGACAGGCTTGCAGTTGGCAGACGCCGACCCGAAGTGGCTCCGAAAGCATTCCTCAGTCGTGGTTGAGCGTACCGTTTTGGAGCTGAACGGCATTTCCTGTCATGAAGACCTCCTTGAGCTCGCCCCGGCAAAACAACAGATTCTCTGCTCGAAGTCATTTGGCACTCCCGTAACACACCTTGAATCAATGCTGTCCGCTGTCACCCTTCATGCTACCAGGGCGGCAGAGAAGCTTCGGCGTGAAAACCGGGAATGTGGCCGTATGGCTGTGTTCATGTCGACCAGCAAATACCGGGCTTCAGAACAATACGCAAACCAACAGGGACTGACGTTACCCTTTCCTACCGCAGACACCCGTGAAATCGCTCGACACGCAATTGCTCTTGCTCGCCAGCTTTGGAGAGACGGGTACCAATACAACAAGACAGGCATAGTTTTGACCGACTTCAGAATCCCGGGTGCTCCACAGGGTGACTTGTTTAATCGCACTGAAGACGATGCCCGGGGTGTCGCACTGATGGACACGTTAGATAAAATCAACAGGATTGCGGGAAAGGGCTCCATCCGGCTGGGCCGACAGATACACCAAGACACTAGCTGGAACATGCGCCGGGGAAACCTCTCGCCGGCCTACACCACTCGATGGGCAGATATCCCCATCGCACGTTGACCGAAGGTCAGCCTCCTTTTCAACTCGCAACCTTTGGGTGCCTGACGTAATCTGGATGCGTAAAATTTACAGAGTTGGTTTAAGGAGGAGATCCTATGTGCGGTCGATACAACGTCACCGACTCCCCAGAAATCAAGGTTCTGATGGAACAACTGGGGTTGCCAGGGGTAGCGCCTACCTGGCAACACAACCTACCGCCTGGAGGCACTGGTGAGTTCGTGGTCGAAGCCGCAGGCGATCGTCACCTATTTACCGGTATCTGGTCGTTACTTATTGAACCCCGGCCCGAGGGCAATGGATATCGGCCAAACCCAAAATTCCACACGTTCAACGCCCGCAGTGACCGACTGACCAGCAGCCCACTCTGGAAAAAAGCTTACCCTTCCAAGCGCTGCATTGTGCCAGTGAGTGCCTTCCACGAATGGAAAGGAAAGCAGGTCTATAACATTCATCCAGAGAATGAAGCGACTGCATTGGCCGGGTTATGGCAGTCCTGGCATTTCAATGACAAAGCAGTGAACTCTTTCACCGTCATCACACTCCCGCCACACCCCCGATTCAGCCATATTCATGCGAAGAGTATTCCCCTAATGCTAAGGCCTGAAGACTTTGATCTCTGGCTGGATCCAGGCTTTCATCAGGTCGATGCTTTTCGAAATCTGATGAAAACACATATTCCAGCTCCTCTGGTATGCGAACCGGTGCGCAGCCCAAAAGACTTGGAACCGGTCGAAAAGCCAGAGCTACTGCCGGCAGACTAAGGTAAGTGTGTAAGTTCAAGTTGCTTGGTTGAAAATCGCCGGTTGGGTTACCCCCGGTAAAGTGTGCTTTTAACGTCGATGACCAGTATCGATTTCGAGAGTATTGATGTTCTGAACGGCGCCCGGGAGTTGAGTCGTCACTGGGAAGGCACTCATCCCCCTTCCGACCCTGACGTCTCAATAATTGAACAGAGATCGGTTAGGGACTTCGTCCCTAAAGAGGCAAGGTGTTCTGGTAGCTCCCACATTTTCAACAACAGGTTGCCATTCGCGTCGTCGCCCCAAGCGTCACACCACTCGGCAGTTTGTAGTGGTCAACTAATCCCGGACAGTATTTTAAGTCATTCTTCCGCAACTCTGGGTGGCCCTAAAACGGGGCCACCGTCAGGTCAATCGCTTGTTCAGCCATACCAACAAAGCCTTACTGTTCGCAACAAACAGATAAAGCTTAAGCTTTATTGAACGCTTTTGAAAAGGGCTTCTGATGCTGATGGAAGCGCACATGGCCCGCAGAGCTGAGCCTGCGCCTAGCTTCTGAAAAGGCTGGAGTGATATAGCCCCAGTTGGCGGTGCGCGAGAAGTAGATAACATAGTCGATGTTGGCCTCTCGCCACTTATTCTCAACGAACACGTTATCATCGCCACTTTCCAGTGACTTCACTTGTATGCGGTAGTAGTGGTTGTCGTCTGCCACAACAAGATCGGTTTTCCGGTCATGGTCTGTAACTGGCATAAACACTTCCCAGCCATCAGCCGTAAACCAGCTAGCAGCTAGGTTTTCGTAAGAAATTTGCTTGTAGTGTTGGAATGCGGGGGCAGTACGCTGTGCGTTTTTAATGGGCATGGTGGCACCTATAAATTGATGCCGTATGTCGGGCTATGGCTCCCCGAATACGAACCGGATCACCCTGAAGGTTGATCCCCAATTTACAATCACCATGCAGCTATCACTGACATCTAGCGACAAAGGCTGCCAGCCTCGAAGAACCCCGGATGGGATCTCTTTCGTGAATGCCGCTATCAGACCCTATCAGGCCGTGATCAAGTTGAATTCGAAATTTATCAGCGATAGGGCGTAGCGTCAATCCATGTGTCGGGCAGAATGTTGGTGGTCACGGCCATTATTGCATTGCTATAACTGACCTTAGGTGTCCATCCAACAAATTGACTGTCGCCAGGTCGAGGTAACCCCTCCAATCTAACTGGTAGTCAGCTTCGGCAGTCATTCAGAAACGCTCTTATCCAATCGTTTTCAGCCAGCCGCGGCTCGAGTTTGTAGATCTTCACTATCCGGTAAAAGCGAGCCACATAACCGCACTGCCCAGCAGGCGGTAACCATTCGTTAGGCCCTTTCGCTCCTTTGCTTCGATTCAAACTTGCCTCGACTGGCCAAAGATTCACTGGGTCATTCGCAAATCGTTCACGCTTTTCACGTGACCACTGCCCTGCCCCACGATCCCAAGACCAAGCTAACGGCACCACATGGTCGATATCAATGTCGGATGCGTTCTGGACAACCTGGTTTGTGAACGGGCTGATCCAACGGCCGGTAACAACACGACAGCGCTTGCCCGTCGCAAACCGCACCGGTGTGGTAGAGATCGCAATAAGGGCTTCAGCCCGACTGTCCTGGCAATCCCCGTCGGTATCATCCCAACCATGCCCGAAAGCAGAGCGATCGTAGTTTTGCGCCATTGCCAGAGTTTGTTGAGGCGGGATCAGTGTGGTTTTTCCCATTACGCCTTTAGGCAACTTGCCTCCGGCATCTAAGCAGTCATCCAGCGATTTAAAAGCCTGATAGTTTTGTGTTCTTTCATACCAGCTGCTCTGTGGAGGATGGCATAGGCCGCTGCTGGACATTTTCACTACGCCGGCAATCGCCGTTTGGCTGAGCAGTCCGAAAGCGTTCACAACCAAGAAGGGTACTATTCTGATACTGCGTTTCATTGGCCTATCTTGCCTGCGGGAGACGGTGTATGGAGCCGCCCTAGAGGTGAATGCTATGGGTTAACCGAGTAACCAAGCAGAAAAGCCAATAATGCCCGCTGCTTATACATCATCGCGGGGAGCCAGGCGGTCGGGAATTCTAATGGACGGCCTACAGTGATCGCAACTATTGGAGCCCGTGGCTTTCTTAGCGAGCGCTCGTTGCGTCGATGGACCCGAAGAATCAGATTTATAATCTCCAGAATTACAGTGTGTGCAAACGCTTACGTTGGTGTGAGATTTTTCTTACAGTTCCGACCACGCCATCGCTGATATCCATTTTTGCGGCGACGAGATGAGCAGCCAGTGTAGGGAGTCTGAGTCGGGACAGGTTCACTTCAAGGCTAGGATTGGCAAGGACACCGGGATAAGTCCAAGCCAAACAAAGGCGAACGTTCGCACTGCACGAAGATCTCACCAAATCTGCTCTACAAGCAGCGAGCATTTGCCTCTGCATCAAACCTGTGAAAGGCTCAGTCTATTAAATGCCCACCATAGTGGTGCAAGATCACGCCGCTGAATTTTGGCGTCATATTTTTAAGGATGATGGATGATCAAAACTGTCGCGGAAATGCTCCATGGATTCATTCAGGAGGAAACCAAAAAGCTTGATTCATACGCTATCAAGCACGGGCCTACTATCGGCGACATGTATGAAGGTCTGTCTGCTGAGTTATTGAATAGATCAATCCCTGAACAGCTTCACCTGCGCATTGTTAGTGGTTTTGTAACGGATGGCGACGAGCACGTTTCTGGCCAAATGGATTGCATGCTTGTTCAAGGCGACGGCGAGAAAATTCCCTATACGGATGCCTATAAGTGGCATGTGCGTGATGTTCTTGCGGTCCTCGAAATAAAAAAGAGCCTGTACTCTAAGGATCTAATAGATTCGTTTTTCAAACTACGCCAAGTGACGGAGAGCTACTCGAAATATCTATTCGAAGGAAAGCACAAAAATAATACCCCTATCGATCTATCGTCCTCCTATCGAATATTCTCGCAGATCACTGGTATTGCTGCTCCAAACTATCACGATAGAGAAAAACTTAGTAAAGAGAATGAGTTGATCTACACAACCGTATTCATGGAGCAGTTGACGCCGCTTAGGATTGTTCTTGGCTACCACGGTTATTCAACAGAGCACGGTTTGAGAGAAGGGCTGGTAAAGTTTTTGGAAGAACAAGGTAGTGGCCCAGGATTCGGGGTTAGTGCGTTTCCTCAGTTAATCGTTTGCGGAGGCAATTCACTTGTAAAGGCAAATGGAAGGCCTTACTCAACTCCAATGCGTGATGGATACTGGGATTTCATGTGCTCAAGCAGAGCCAATCCGATTATCCTTATCCTAGAGATGATATGGACGAAGTTGGAGCTTGAGTTCAACATTCGGATGCCTTGGGGGGATGATCTTGAGATTGAGGCATTAAACGTATTTTTGAGGGCCAAACCCGTTTTCGGTGAAGAACAAAGTGGATGGGAGCTGCGGTACGAAGAGCTATCACCCAAGACGCTTGAATCCGTTGCAACATCATCTGACTGGGAGCCTTTGGAGGTGACGAGCTCCCAGTACGTCATCTTCTCAAGACTGACCAATGAAGACATCGATATTACCGAACTAGGTTTTGTGGAGTTTACTGAGAAAGAAGGTTGTTCAGTTGAGGAATTTTTAAGTCCCCTGATTGCCTCCGGTCATGTTGCTCTTGATGGTTCTCTACTAAGGCTAACTACTGAAAGTCTTGTTGCAGTGATCTCCCCTGACGGAAAATTCTTGGTTGCAGAGAACAACACCGGGAGAATGGAAGCTTGGCTTCAGAAATCCCTGAGTAAAAAAATATAACCATTGCAGGCACGACAACTTTTTCATTGCGGCTTCGCCTCCACTACAAAGCCGCACATGCTCTAGGCGTTATCGCCCAACCTGAATGTCCGCTTTGCGACCAAGGCGACTCAGGGACCTCAGTTAAACAAAAGCGGACATTCACGTCAGCCACTGATCAGTGCTTCTAGGCCAATCACTGATTCTCCATGCAGTATTGTTGGTGGAGCAAATCAAAGACATCAGACGATTACATGGAAAGGAAGCTAGGCCTGGGATAAGCTTCTGTTTTATAAACCTATAGGCAGATTGATCAAAGGCGCAGAGATCGCAATAACGAAGTGGTCAGATTTCTGCAATATCGAATACCTCTGCCTAGTCGGTAGATATCACATGAAGGATTGTTGATGACCCCACCTGAGCGACTAAGAGACCTGCTACTGAGAGTCCGCGACTCCATACCAAACGAGGAGTTCTGCGGCGTTGGCGTTGTTGTATCGACAGATTTAGAGCGTTTGCCTATTGCTTCACTCTGTACTGATGCCAATTTCCCTGCCCAACAGGATCTTGCCGAGCAGATTGCTGAATGCAGCCTACACAGCCGGTCTTGCCATGACGGATTCCAAATCGTTTCTGAGCAATGGCAGTTGGCGCTGCGAAATCAGTATTTCGCACCTTTTCCTGCGGCAGAATGTCGAGAGCTTATGGGTAGTGTAAACGTAGGTTCTCGGTACATGGCAGCTAGATTTGGGTCGCTAATCGAGGGAGTTGTGTGTACGGGACTTCTGAGCGAAAGAGACGGGATCGTGGTTTTTGAAGGTGGTCTGCCCGTTGATTAATCTACTACCGATAACAAAGTTGATCGCTTGGGTAGCCGGTCTGTACGCGGGTATGGTGGTGCTAATTTCTGCACTGGTCGGAGCGTCTGGGTTCGCATCATTGGAAACGGCTTTAAAAGGCGTGGCCATTCTAAATCTAGTGTTGCTTGGCTTGGCCATAGGCGGGTGGAGGGCGGTGTGGCGGTGGATTCCTAAGCTAAACGACTGGGTGTTCCCCGATCTCAACGGCAAGTGGACGGTTGAGATTCAGTGGAACTGGGCCAACAAATCTGGCGAGAAGGCCGCGACTGCCTTCATCAAGCAGAGTCTTTTGAAGGTAAGTATCGAACTGTCCTCGGACGAATCCGAGTCTGAGACATTGATGGTTGCTCCCCACAAAGACGCCCAATCTTCGCGTCTTGGCTTGTATTACATCTACAGAAACGTGAGCGTCGCTGGTGCGGCAAAGAAGCAGGACCCTCACATAGGGGCGGCTATTCTCAAGATCAGCCAAGAATCAAATGACGTGCTTCGCGGTAATTATTTCACCGATAGGTCAACAAATGGGCAGTACACCATGCGCCGTGCCGGCTAAATCTAATAATTGGCTGTTGGCGGCGCAAAGCCAAGGCGTGAGTTGCTTTTCCAAATTAGGAGTAAATAAATGAGCAGGGATTGGGAGTCTGTATTTGCTACTTGGTCGCAAGGGCCGGGAAAGGCAGAGCAAGAACGCGCGGAAAACGCCGAAAGGCAGATAAGACAGGCGATACAAGCAAGTGATAAGTTAAAAAATCGGAATATCAGAGTATTTACACAGGGTTCTTATAGGAACAGAGTAAATGTAAGGCAGGACAGCGACGTAGACGTTGGCGTACTCTGTTTTGACACGTATTTTCCTGAATACCCTGACGACAACGTAAAAATGGAGCTTGCAAAAAGTTTCGTTCCGGCAACTTATGAATACGCCACATTTAAAAATGAATTGGAAGAAGCGCTTGTAGATAGATTTGGAAGAGCAGCTGTTACACGAGGCAGTAAAGCTTTTGACATAAAGGAAAATACTTATCGTGTAGAGGCGGATGTAGCTGCGTTTTTCGAGCATCGTCGATATGTAACCACAAGCAATTATCATTCTGGTGTAGAAATGATACCGGATGATTGCAGCCCGCCTAGGGTCAAGAATTGGCCGGAGCAGCATTACCAGAATGGTGTTTTAAAAAATGACTCCACAACAAGAAGATATAAAAGAGTTGTTCGGATATTAAAAACTTTATCGAATGAGATGGCGTCAAATGGTATCAAATCAGCAGAAAATTCGCCGAGCTTTCTTATTGAGTGTTTAGTGTTCAATGCATCAATTTCATGTTTTCAGCATCAATCATTTAAACCGATGATGAGAGCAGTGCTCGCAGAACTGTTCAATAACACTTTGTCTCTCGAAAAATGTTCCGAGTGGGGGGAGGTAAATGAATTGAAATATCTTTTCAGAGGCTCCCAGCCATGGACGAGAGAGAGTGCGCACCGGTTTTTGAGTGATGCCTGGGACTACATAGGCTACGAATAATGTTAACGCGACTCCATATTTCCACTTTTATAGGTCTGACAATTGCTGTCTGGTTGTTGGCGCTCTGGATTCAAGGGATGCCGGTATTGAGTTCGGATTTTGTTAAACCATTTGGCGTCGTGGTTGGTGTGATTACTGCTGTCGTAGCGCTTTTTAATAAATACATGTGGGCATGGAAAGTATTTAAAGGATGGTATGTTAAGCGCCCTGACTTAAGAGGAACATGGAGGATTGAGCTAAAAAGTAGCTGGGTAAATCCAGAGACTGGGGAAGAAGTTGCCCCAATTTATGGTTATGCAGTAATTCGCCAATCATTGACGTTTCTAAGCTTTCGTCTAATGACCAAAGAATCTCGGTCAGTGCTGGTAGCACATAGTATTGAGCAGCTAGAAGATGATGATCTTTTCAAATTGGTAGGTGTATATCGCAATGAGCCAAAAATTGAGCTCCAAGGGGTGCGTAGTGAGATCCATCATGGCTCGTTTGCGTTAGAGGTTCACGGGACACCGGTTTATGAATTGGAGGGGCATTACTGGACGGATCGCGCAACTAAAGGTGGAATGAAGCTCAGTGGTCGAGTGAAAAAGCTCTACGATACGTATGAACAAGCAGAGCGCGAGATTGGAAACTAACAAGGCACTGCTGCTGGACATGGACTTCCCCCGCTTCGCTGAAGCCTTGCCACAGGTTATTGCGAGCGTTATGAGCAACCTGAATATCCGCTTTGGGACCAAGGCTACTCACGGAACTCCGTTAAACAATTTCTCCACCGCTCCGCGGCTCCAAAATTGCCGCAAAGCTTCGCGTTATGTTTCCTATGGATGTCACTGATTTTCAGAAATTGGTCCTAGAAAAGGCCTCGGCTACCCGAGGCTATGGGGGGCACGCTGCGGCATCATGCAGGCGCCATCTTGAGAGGGCATGGAAACTTTGGGAAGAGATGCCAGAGGTATCGATCTTCCTGGCGATTACAGCTGAAGAGGAGGCAGCAACAGCAATATTTCATGGCCTCCGAAAGCGACAGTACGAGTGGTCCAAAAATTTGAAAAGCTGGGATCATAAGTATAAAGCTGGCGTTTATCCTTTTTTGCAGTTGTTGGGTGGAGCTCTAAGCCCGCCGGAGGGTTCGTTGAAGCTGAATCTTTGTTTTGATAGCCCAGGCGACCAAAGTAAGGCTGAAACTCTCAGGATAAGACTGCCCATCAGTATCGAAGGTGGGGAGCAGTATTATATAGTCCCTGAGCCCCCATTAGGGTTTGTCTCAACAGGGCCTGATGGTAAGGAAAGAGACTACACTCAAGAGGTCAGGGACGTTGCTTCGGAGCAAGGGATCGAATCAGTTTTCGAGTATATAAAGGCTCAGGCCAACGAGCGAAACAAAATGCTCTACGCCTCCGATTCGGGAATTCCTATGATCGAAAACGCTAGCGAAGCATTGCAGCGACACACAAAGGCGGCATTGCTAAATCTGATCATCTATCTTCTCATTGAGCCTCATAAAAAGCAGAGCCTTCCTCAGGAGGCCTTGTATTCATACGTCAAAATTCTGAGCAGAATTGAGGCTAAAGAAACATAACCAGTGGGTGAAGCTGACCGTGCACTACGTGGCGCTCCGGACCGGCAGCTTACCTAGGGCGTTATCTCCAAACCTGAATGTTCGCTTTGCGACCTTGGCAGCAGAAAACAATTTTTTGAACCATACTTAAAGGCCCTTACCCTCCGAAGAGGGCCACACCATGACATTTCCTATCAGCAAAGCTCCCTGGAACAAGGGAAAGCTCGTCGGCCAAAAGCTACCGCTCAAACTCGAACAGATATGGGCTATCCGCATTCGGTTAGAGATTGCAAAGAACATTCGCGAGTTGGCGATGTTCAACATGGCGATTGATTGCAAGCTCCGATCCTGCGATATGGTCAAGCTCTTGGTTCGAGATATTTCCAGAAACGGAGAGGTTTTGGATCGGGCGCAAGTCATTCAGCAGAAAACCAGTCAGCCTGTTCAGTTTGAGATAACCAAGAAGACTCGCGAATCGGTCGAAGCGTGGATCCAATTTCGCGGACTATCAGGCATGGATTATTTGTGGCCGAGCCGGATGAGAAAGTTCGACCACATCACTACTCATCAATATGCCCGTATCGTCAAGAAGTGGATAACCAGCATTGGACTTGATCCTTCCGTTTATGCAACTCATTCAATGAGACGCAGCAAGGCAACACTGATCTACAAGAAGACCAAAAATCTTCGAGCTGTCCAGTTGCTATTGGGGCACACAAATATGTCCAGTACCGTGCGATACCTTGGTGTCGAGGTGGAGGATGCACTGGAGATAGCAGAGAGTATTGAGATCTGACTGGTGTAACGTGGCTCTTGATCCCGGATAGCTGGGAATCGAAGCAGGCTCTCGGAGTCAGGCGATGATTATATTTCGGGCTCTCCCAGCCCTTCCAATGTCTTAAACAAAAGCGGACATTCGCCGGTCTCAAACCCCCAATTTCACAGGGGCAAGGGCTTATCGAAGTAACGGTGCGGGTGGCCGAAGGGTTCTGGTGGAATGTCAGTTAAGGCGCCATTATCGAGGTGGCTAATTCCGAGAAGGCTCAACGAAAGCCCCCGGGGCATTCCGCTACTGAACGACTGCGGCGGTTACGCCCCCACCGTTTAACCCCTATGTTAATTTAACCTTCGTGTTAATTCCGCCATCTGGCTCAGAGGCAGTGCTGCTTCCACTGCGCGATGGCGTTTGCGGATCCTTTCAGTGTTAGCGACTCTTCCCTGTCTTCGCCTTTTCCGCGCGGGTCAATCTTGAAGGTAACGCCTTTGCCTCTGGATAGTTCGTCAAGCAGTTCGGGCAAGTCATCGTGATCTTTGATCGAGGCGTACCCACTGGACATTGAATTGGCAAACATTTTGCCGTCGAATCGGAAAACCTTTCCGTCAGCACCCACCATCACCATGAAGTCTACGGGTGCGCTGTAATAAGCCAGTGGCATTTCGAAGGAGAAGCTCAGAAGTGCGCTCTTTACCACTCCCTCGGTTACGTCGCAGCGAAGGCCAAGGCTCATATACTCAGTTTCGTAAAAACCCACCTGGTCGGTGAATCCGACGACCTGATCGTAGGCTGTTTTGGCGGTGTAGGTGGTTTCACCGGCAAATCGGTCTTCGGAGGCAGAAAACTTCCAGATGATAGAGTCTTTGGTTGGGAGCGAGCCGTACCCGGCAACCAGAGGTCCGCAAAAAGATCCCAATAAAGCGCCTGCAATGATTCCTTTCATTAGACCTATTCCTTTTGTTTTTAGCAGTCTACCCAAATCCGCTCTGAAGAACTACAGATCGGCTCACCACCCAGTTAACTCGACGCGTTTGGGTTGCCTGCATTTTTAGACCGGTAATGAGAGTCCTCGATCAGTTCCATGATCTGGCGCTTGCGGTTGGTGTGGTGCGGGACGACGCATTTTGCTCAATGGCCGAGCGTTCGCTTTGCGACCATCCCGCATCCCACGCGACACCTAAACAAAAGCGAACATTGCGCCGGAGGGTTCTCAGATGGCCTCGGGTGAGTTTGCCTGTTCTGCGTAGATCAACGACAAATGTCGCAAAACATCGTCTATTTTTACTACCTGGGCTTACAAGCCTATGAAAGTTATGAAATAGTGGGTTTCATAAGATGCGAGATAAGCAATCATATGGTGCGCCCAAATTGGACATTTTGCGTTTATGCGCCATTAGCTGGTGGTAGTTCGTATTCTAAGCTTCTGAAATAGAACGATAAAAGAAGGCAGGTGACACTCTGGTTGGTGCGGATAAGCGCTTGGGGGATAGATGTCATTTGTCGTTGAATCAGCTGTTAGAAATCACGGATAGAGTATGGGAAGCATCGCAGAACTATATTTTTCAGATTATCCAGTTAATGAGACCAAGAATCACTTGGATCAGTGGATACTTAAAGAAAGTGATAAGCGAATCTTTCAGAGAAAGCTATCTGAAAGAAATGACCTTGTGTGGGGAGCCTCAGACGAAGATAAACTTGAGACAGCGTATGTATTTGAGTCTACTACCGCCACTATCATTAAGCGGTTAGAAGTGCTGGGTTATACGCTTGAAGCATGCAAAAAGGACTTTGAATACAGAATAAAAGAAGAGATTGGAAAGCTTAAGGAAATCGAAGAGCATGATGCTGATTTCGTAAAAAATCAAAGAGAAATTTATTCTAAGTTTGGGAGTTTTGAGGATTGGTTGGCGGCCTTCAAAATCATTGTCACTGAAAAAGTGAAAGGGGTCTACTACTTTTCTGAGCCTGAAAAGGTCCATGACAACGAATTAGTTAACTACATGTTAAACCCTCCCTCTATATGGAACGAGGACTTACACCCCATTGGATTTGAGTATCCATGTCTTGATTTCAATGTTTTTGCTCGTGTCTTTCTGGAGGTATGTGATCCAGATTCGTTGGTGCAGCTTGATGCTACAGATTTAGTTTTAGGAGGCTGGCACGATGGCTTTGAGCATCTCGAAGATATCATTAAACCAAATACTAGATTTTTTGATGTTTTATCAGAAAGCCTAGGTGAAGTTGAATCACTGATTAATGACAACAGCCAAAGTGAAGCCAATAAGAACCTTTTGGCAAAGTTGCTATATGCAAATGTAATAACCGCGCTTGAGACTTATTTGTCCGATACGTTCGTATATACAGTGGTTAGCTTCCCTCCGCTAATTAGAAGGATTGTCGAATCAGATCCGGAATTTACAAAGCGAAAGATCGATCTTTCTGACTTGTTCAGAAGATACGATGGCATTAGGGAAGAAGTGTCTGAATACCTTGAGGGTCTTATATATCACAATCTCTCTAAAGTTAAGAAATTATACAAATCAGTGCTTTGTGTTGATTTCCCTAAAGATCTAACCAGCATATTTAAAGCAATAGATATCAGGCACGATATTGTGCATCGCAATGGAAGAACAAAAAGCGGTGAAGAGCAAAATTTGACAGCAGACATGGTCATCGAATTAATTTCTAGGATTCGCACGTTTGTCGAAAATATAGATTTTCAAGTGAAAAATGTTTACCCGAGGATGCTTGAAGGTGATTTCTAACAAGTTGCTGCACTCGGAAAAATTACTCGCTGCGCTCCCAATTTTCCGATGAGCAAGGCGTTAATTGTCATCGTGATGCCTCAGATTTGGAGCAAGACATGGAAAAGTTCACTGAATCTATACGCCGTAGCATCGAAGCAGAGAACTGGAATGCCGCTCTTTTTGTGGCACTGACGATGCCGGATCTTTGTGGAGCTATTGCTTACCCAGATATTGAGCATTCGGGACCACGTTATAAACGTTGGTTTGATGAGAATCTCTCCGGCGTAAACAAAACGATTATCGGAGGCGAAGAGGTAGTTTTTTTGACCGCTTCTGACTGCTGGGCTTTGCGATACTCGTTATTACATGCCGGAACCGCAGATATTTCGGAGCAGAGGGCGCAAGAAGTTCTCAACAAGTTTGAATTCACAACGATGGGTATGCATCGGATTCGTACCGAGCGTATTTTGACTTTGAATGTCTCAATGTTTTGCGAAGAAGTATGTGACGCCGTGGAGGCCTGGTCGAGGCATGTAAAGGCGATCCCAGAGTTCAGGATAGGGTTTCAAAAATCCTAAAGATCAGGGAAAAACCGTTTTCACCAATACCTGGCGTCCAGTTCGGATGACAATTAACAAATCAATTAAGTTCGTTCCGGCCTTAGGCCTCCACCGGACGCCCCTCTCGAACCGCTGCTTATTTCAGCTTTGGGCGTATAGGGAAAAAAATGGCAAGACCTGATCCTAAGGAAGTACAAGCTTCACTTTGGGAGGTAACAGAAAAGCTGAATAAGGCCTCTGAACCTCTGCCCGTGACTGAACAGAAACAATTCGGAAATCGCCTTTTCGAGGTGTACAACTATGTTGCTGCGCAAGTCAGTAGTGACAAAAACCTTGTAAACATAATGTGGGGGCAGTCAGCTCACGATGCGAGGGTTAAAGCTCAGCTAGAGGCGGAACAAAAAAACCTAGCCGAACATCAGAACTTTATCGAAGTAAATTTTGATAATGCTGACAGGTACCTAAAGACAATACAGTTAGCGGGTTATGCATTATTCTTTGCTGTTTGGGGATTTACTCGGGAGTGGCTTATACCAGAAGTTGAAGCGGTAGCAGCAATTCTGATGGTAGTTTCAGCTGTCATTTTTGTGTCGTGGGAAATCGCTAAGGCTTCGGTACTCGTTGCACTGCTAAGAAAGCACGCAAAGATTGGACTATCCAATCTAGACACTTTTATCTTGGGGCGCTCAGACAACTTTTCCTCTCGAAGGCGAGCCGTCGCATGGTTCGCGGCAACACGTGTTTGGGTGTGGTGGAGTTGTGTCATACCTGCTGCGATTGCTGTAGTTCTGCTTTTAGGGGGCTTTGTTTCTCACCTGTTATGTCTCCTCTAGCAGGCCCAACAAGGTGGTCAACGGAACGTCAACTACGCTGCGCTCCGTTGCCGCCCATTACCACCGGCGTTCGTACCATCTGTATGTTCGCTTTGCGACCGTGCCGAGCCCCTCCAAGTTCTAAACAAAAGCGAACATTGGCAAGGCTTCTGTAAAGGTCCGCGTTCATTGGAAAGCGGACCTTTTTGCTGCGACGACATTGGCTAGTGAAGGGAGGTTTGCCCAGTAACACTATAGAACATTATGTAACATGCCGATATTTTTCTAACTAAGATATTGATATGTAGAGGTTTGTTTTGTCACAAGAACTGCCAGTAGTGGCCTGAGCTCTACTTTTGACCCCCTTATAAAAGGAGAATTACCGGTGGTTTTCAGTTTATAATAACCAAGCAACTAGTAAGACTGCTAAGCTTCAAGATGCCATTTTACCGTAAAGCATCTTTGGGTGAATCCACGATTTAAAAGTGACAAGGAAGTAAAGGATGAGTGTTAAATACTTCGCAGCTATTTCAATGTCTTTGTTAGTTTCATCATGCGCAACAAATGACCGTATTCCTAACATGCCAAAAAAAGAGAGCCAGGAGCTTGCTCAGCTATTGAGTTCTGGTAATGATAGTGGAGAATATTCCGAGTTAAAAAAAGTTTCTAAATGGTTCCAGCCTAATAATAAGGTTGAACCTTGTGAGCTATATTTTGGTAAACGTGTAGTAGATGAAAACGACCCTACTATTTGGGACCCTGAATCTCGTGCTAATATAAATTGGGATGGCGATTGTAAGAATGGCTATGCATTTGGTCTTGGTCGTGAATTCACTGAAACAATTGAAAATGGCCTAGTCTCAAGTTTAGTTTACTACGGCGAAGTTGGGCAGAAACCTGATGCTTTTTACGTAGCAATGTACGATACGGAGCAGTACACGTATATAGCTAACCGTGAAGATGGTAAACGTTATTCTGATGGGCTGAGAATTTATAAGAATGGATCTAGTGTTGAGGATTATTTTTCCTTTATTCGTTCAATAGACCTAGATGGACCTACCTTTATAGGGCAAGAATCTGTTTTTAAAGGTCAGAGTTTTCTGATTAAAAAAACACGGGAAAACAACAAGTTAATAGTTGGGTTGTCTAGTAATCCAGAAGATAGCCACTGGAGAAGTATTAGTATCCTTAAAAATGACAATGAAGTTTTTAATATTACTAATTATGTAAATGGTTATAGCGAGATAGCCCGGGTTGAAAATGGTAAAAGAGAGCTTGTAAAGCTTGATTACGATTTGGACCAAGCGATGATTGCGACTATAAACTCAATAAATAAAGAACTTCAATCTGCTAGTGATGAAATTAATTCAAGCAAGCAAGCAATGGCCATGTATAAAAGAAAAATTTGCGATGGAAATGTTAGTGTAGATTTCATGGATAACTCAATTTATGGCCGTGTTTGTCTACCAAATGGTGATATTTCACATTTAGATGAGCAAATAACAAGATATAGAGCTGAGCAAGAACGCAAATGGGAGCAAGCAGAGGCAAAAAATCTTGAACAGAAAAGAATAAATCAACAGCGACAACAACAGATAGCTCAACAGCGACAACAACAGATAGCTCAGCAACGTCAGAAAACTAATAATGCGATTAACAACCAGAGCTGGAAAAATTGGAGCTCATCGCAACAGCCTGTTAAGCTTAACGATGTCCCTAACAACTGGAATAATCAGTCGACGACGAATTGTATCGTCATTTCAAACATTGTAAATTGCACGTCTAATTAATATTTACCCGAGACCCGATTAGTTTGAATGGGTCTCTTAGCATTGTATTGCCACAATCACTGGGTCGCTCATAACTGGGCATGAGGAATGTCGCTGAATTGATGCAGATCAATCCACTCATGCTAAGGGATCCGACTGAAACGCTCGATATAGGCATTCTGAGTTGGCTTGACGGGCTGAATGTAGATCAACCGAGTCCGGTTTCTGTTGCGCCTACCCCGGGAATTTTGGTCCGTTCAAAACTGGAAAATCCGGGATCATAAAGCCCTGAGCCGGAGACAAGTGCGATATCAGGACGCTGTAAAAGGTCCGCTTTGTGGTCAATACGGACACTCTTAAAAGATAGGCTGAATGTTCGCTTTGCGACCTCAGCGTGCATTTTTCTGAATACCGGATTGGGTAGGCCCCTATCTGAAAAAGTCCGCTTTGTGATCATAACAAACGGGTCCGATCCGACATCGGCCAAACTATGGTTGTTTGGCCAATCTTACCGCGTTTGCACGGACGTCTATAAAACGGTCGTTTGTTGAACGCAATAAATTACTTGCCCGATCAGTGGATTTAAGGCTTGATCGATGTCCAGAAATCACGTACAAAAAACTATGGACAACTAAGGTACGTTTTATGAACATCGGTTACGCACGTGTAAGCACACAGGACCAGAATACTGATTTCCAAGTTGACGCGCTCGAGAAGGCTGGCGTTGAGCAGGTATTCAAAGAGCAAATAACTGGGAAGCTCAAAGAACGACCGGAGCTCGATCAGTGCTTACGGATGCTTCGCAGGGGGGATACCCTGATTGTTTGGAAACTTGACCGTTTGGCTCGCTCACTAAAAGATCTTGTCGATATCGTCCAAGACCTAAATGAAAGAGAAATTGGTTTTCGGTCACTAACCGAGTCTATAGATACGACAAGTTCCGGGGGCCGCCTCGTTTTCCATATTTTTGGTGCTTTGGCAGAATTTGAACATGATCTGATCAGGGAACGCACCATAGCTGGCCTTCAGGCGGCAAGAGCGAGGGGGCGTAAAGGTGGACGGAAACCAGCGATGTCATTGGCGGACATCAGGAAGGCAGCGGCGATGCTGTCTGATCCATTAATCACCAAAAAGGAAGTTGCAAAGTTCTTTAATATTTCTAGAACTACCCTTAATTCCTCTCTATCAAGGCTTGAGTCTCTCTGAATTCAACATGCGGCCACAATCCCAATCGCATCTTCGCGAGCTGGCTCGCGGCGAGCAATCAAGTGGCCTACCATGCTGCATATCGGGTTTGATCAGCATAAACTCCACAGTGAGGGCATTCAAAATGCCTCATTCGTATAATTCTGGGACGCATCCTTGGTATTAACTTATCCTTCTTCTTGATGACCTTGCTCATGCTTCCGTTTATCAATGAGCAAAGATGCAAATGCAGCCAACGCGTCTTCATCTTTAAAAACCACGTCAGACAAATCCTTGTAGTCATTTCTAAGGCCGAAAACCTTATTCACAAGAACCTTGATTAGGTCGCCCTGCAAAGCCTGCTCTTTGGTGTTTTTATCAACCTGTTCCGCAACCGTTGGATCATTGAAAAGTGAAGTGTAAGAACCTTCAAAAAAGTTCTCACGAGTATCCTGATCAGAGACATCGCCAAAGATATCGTTGAGGTGACCAATGATCTGTGTCAAGAACTCCTTTTCACGATCAACAGGTTCGCCACCGCCTCCGGTAATAGGTCGAACGGGTTCAGCTGTCCCTTCGGTATCTCCGTCCACCTTTTTGATTGCGTAGTGGGTCAGTACGATACCTGAGAGATCTACATTCTCTGGCGTCACACCCTCAAGCCTGCGACTTAAAAGCTTGGAAAAAGCGGCAAAGTTCTCAAGCTCTGCATCACTCAATTCAACAAGCTGGGCGATGTAGTTGTAGACGCGAACAAACCGGGCGAGAACCGTTTTGAATTGTTTATATTCTTCTCGCTCCTTGCTGAGTTCACTGCGCTTGGCCTCAGCATAGGACATGCCTTTTTCGTCCTTTGCTTCATAAGCCTTGTCAAAAGCCTTATCCCACTCTTTGATGGCGTCAGACAGCTCTTTGAACTTCGAGTTATAGATGTCCGTTGGCCGCTGAGTAGCCGAGTACAGACGCTTGTGAACATTTTCAGGCAGATCTTTGCCGATCAGGAATTTACCGCGAGCCGTTTTGAAATGCTCAAGGTCTGACTGATTGTAGATACCAGCATTATCCAGCTCTGACTTGATCTCATAGACGACATTCAGATCCTGAACTTCCGCCATCTCGGCACCTTCATCGTAGGATTTGAAGGCGTCCAGAATGGTTTGAGGGTCGTTCACAAAGTCGATGACGTAAGTTTCTTCTTTACCTGGATAAGTACGGTTCAGGCGAGAAAGCGTCTGCACTGCCTCAACACCACTGATCTTCTTATCCAAATACATGGCTACCAGCTTCGGCTGATTGAAGCCCGTCTGGAACTTATTGGCAACAATCATCACATTGAATTGAGCTTCATCGAACGCGTTACGGAGATCTTTACCCTCAGCATCCGGGTTCAAATTGTATTCCGTGTAATCGGTTTCCGGATCGAACCCAAGAGGGTCTTTTGGATCGTCCTCGCCAAGATCCTGTCCTGGCACTTTGCCAGAAAAGGCCACCAGGGCTTTGATCCCATGCAGGTCATGCTTCTTGATGTATTTATCGAAGGCCATTTTGTATTTCACTGCCTGGGCGCGGCCACTGGTGACCACCATGGCCTTGGCCTCTCCATCGAGAAGATTCGCAACAGAGTTCATAAAGTGATTTGCGATGAACTCAACCTTCTGGGTCACGTTAGTCGGGTGCAAAGATTTCCAGCGGGCCAGTGCTCTGTTGGCCAACTTTTTATCGACACGTTTATCCTCAACGCCCTGAACACCCAACCGATAGGCTTCTCGATAGGGAATATAGTTCTGAAGCACATCCAGGATAAAACCCTCCTCAATAGCCTGCCTCTGGGTATACCGATGGAAGGACTCCTCCTTGTTGATATCAGAAGGCTGCTGAGAAGGGTCAGGACAGCGTCCGAACAATGTCATGGTCGTATGCTTGGGTGTGGCCGTAAATGCAAAATGAGAGACATTAGAAGGCCTAACGCGAGACTTCTGGATCTCAAGGAGCACCTCCTCGATACTCATTTTGTCCATTTGTTCTTTTGAATCCATGGACAGGGCGGCACGAAGGCCTTGGGCAGTGCTGCCGGTCTGACTGGTGTGGGCTTCATCGATAATGACAGCAAAGCTGCGATCTTTGAGCGTGCTGTCGGTAAGGATCGCTTCCATGGCAAACGGGAAAGTCTGGATCGTTACAATAATGATCGGCACGCCTTCTTTCAGGGCTTGAGCCAGACGCTTGCTCTTTGAGTCACCGAACTGCTGCGAGTCAATTGCCTCAATCACACCGAACTGATGGTCAAGCTGCTTCACAGCGTCCTGCAACTGGGAATCCAAGACCGTCCTATCAGTCACAATGATGACCGAGTTGAAGTACGGAGTACCGTCATCGTGACGGATCTTGATGAGATCGTGAGCCGTCCATGCAATGGTGCTCGTTTTACCTGAACCGGCGCTGTGCTCATTCAGATATTGCTCACCAGGCCCGTTTTTCTTAACGTCCTGGATCATTTTGTTAACGGCTTCGAACTGGTGATAGCGCGGGAAAATCAGTGTCTCGGACTTGAAGGGCTTTCCGTGCTTATCGACCTTTTCTTTGGACTCAACATAGGCGAAGCTATGAAAGATCCGGAGCCAGCTATCCCACCCGCAAACATCTTCCCAAAAATAGGCAACCGGGTATTCGCCGTCTTCTCTGGGAGCGTTGCCAGCATGGCCGTTATTGCCTTTATTGAATGGCAGGAAGTATGTGCTGTCACCTTTCAGCTCAGTGGTCATTGCGATTTCCGAATCAGACATGGCGAAGTGAACAACAGCCCCTCGCTTGAAGGTTAAAAGTGGCTCAGGAACAGTCTTCCCTTTCATCTTATATTTCGGTAGGCGATCTTCTTTGTACTGGGTAATCGCATCACTGATGGACTGAGTGAAGTCTGTTTTAAGCTCCACTGTTGCCGTGGGTAGTCCATTGATGAAGAGTACTAAGTCAATTGACCATTCGCGGGTAGTGTTAAATTTTACCTGGCGTACGACTCTTAGGCGGTTGGCCTTGTATTTATCAATCAAAATCTCGTTATTCTTATCCTCTGGAGCGCACTGGCTCATATCAATGCGACCGGCTCCGGCAATGGACAAACCGTGACGGATGACGTTGATGGTGCCGCCGTTCTTGGAGTTCAGTTCCTTTTCCAAACGGCTCAATAGAACGTTTCTGGTCTCTTCGCCATTGATGGCGTAAAGCTTGTCCCACTTCTCAGGCTGGGATTCTTTCACCCAATCAACAACGTCATCGGGATACATGGCCAGATGACGGTCGTATTTTTCAGGGGAGCCTTCAAGCCAGCCGTTTGCGACCAGTTTCTTGGTAACGTAGGCCTCCAAGTTAATCTCATGATGGGCTTGTGGCATTACGCTACCTCCTTGTCTCGTAGGTCGATTTTTCCGGTTACGGCTGCGCTAATCTTGGTTTCATAGAATAAGCGCAGCACTTTGACCCACGGGTGGAGCAAAGAGGGCCAGTGCCGGTACCCTGTTTAGCTTTACCGACCAAAGTGAAGC
>Ga0307946_1000467_pt1 | contig 22760 bp, 33 predicted proteins | sample OrgLakmetagen230_FD_203153 | JGI IMG/M metagenome (GOLD analysis project Ga0307946, IMG submission 203153) | Saline water microbial communities from Organic Lake, Antarctica - #230 | ecosystem: Environmental > Aquatic > Non-marine Saline and Alkaline > Saline | place: Antarctica: Organic Lake...
GTTTAAAATAAGGACGTTTGAATAAGTTGGCAGAAACGGAATATAAACCTTACAATATAGTTTTAGAGAGAAACCCATTCCAAAATCTATGATAAAAACTCTAGAAATTTTACTGGAAGATAAAACGTCCTCAGGAAAAATATATACTCCAACGGTAGACCGTATTATTGAATCCATTCAAATATTTAAAGAAGAAAGAGAAACTATTTATAAAATGATGTATAAAATGTATTTAAAACATAAAATCCATATTTTTTTATTAAAATTGAAAAATAGTTTATTTATATATTGAAACAACCACAAAACTATGGCTGAAGAAATTTCCGTACCTATTGCGACCGTTATGGATGTCGATTGTTCATTGACTTCATTGAAACAAGAACACTCTGAATTGTTGGAACAAATAAAAACCCATCGTGAACATTGTGGCGAGTTTTTCGACGACGAAGGTGAACTTCAAGATACGTTAGCACCCATCGAACAAGACCCCGAATCTTATGTGAACGGAACCATAAAAACCCGCCCAATTCTCAAGAAATACGCAACCTATTTGTGTGATAAAATGGATTTGGAGTCTCGAATTGACGCTTCGGCGGAGGCGTTGCGCGATGTGGATTTGACGCCACAACAAGTCAAGGCAGACATGAAGCATTATGTCTCACTATGTGAAAAGAAAATCGCGTCTCAGCAAGCACTATGCGAACAACTTCAAGAACAAGTGAAACAATTGACGGAAACAGTATCACTTTTAGCAACTCCTGATAAAGGAATAAGTAAATTATCTATGGCAATGAATATGAAATTAACTTCTGTAGAAAATATATTATTGAATAGCCATATTAATTGTCTGGAAGAAAAGGATATATTCTTTACCACTTCTACAAAATCTATTGAAAAACTCTTGTTATGGGGGGCAAATATTGATTTAAAACGATGTATGCATATTAGAGTACCGGTGCTTGTACGAGGTAAACTAACAATTACGAATAAAGCCGGAACACCTATCGAATTGGATGATACAAAGAAACATTATATTCCATTAAATATTCACGCGGATAGAAGTGGGAATGGAGTATATGATAATATAACTATATTGAATATTGGTCCTTATAATACAAATGAATTACCTTTCGTTTATCAAATGTTAGGTAACGGAGGATCACAAGAAAGAGATTTCATTTACGAGACAACTCCCTTAAAATTGGCGTCTCTTCGTTCTTCCCTCGAAATGGTCAAGTTCCTTCACGAAAAAGGCGCCAAAATTGGAGACACAATATACCACACACCCAACGGAACCGAGGGTGATTTGGTCGCTGGATATTTACAAACTAATGGGTCGAAACCCGTGGTCCGATTTTAAAATTTGTCTCGTATCCTGAATGTAAAATATATTTTTTATAATCGAGACTCAACCTATTTAAACATAAGATATACAATGCGTTTTTTTTTGTTATTGTATGGGTATTATTTCATTCGTCATAGCAACGTCTTTAAACAACCGATTGATATGATTTCAAACACCACACGTAATGATATATTGTATAAATGGTCGAATATATATAGTTATAAAAATGATTATAAATACAATAAAGAAGCATACGACCATTTAAATGAAACATTACTATGGACGAATAAAAACACATCACGAATATGTTATATGATTATGGGAAATAAAATATATATTGGAAAAACCATATAGTTTAGATTGTGATTTCCTTACATTAAAAAAAGATTTATAATAAATATTGTCTCAATCTGAAATATATTATTCATTTTTACCGATTGCTTTTTTCTTTTATAAAATATTTGTTAACATCGTCATTCAATTCGCGATGTTCACATTTGTCTCTACAAAAAAATAAAGAGATTATCTCATCAATGTATTCTTTGTGGTCATAAAAATAGAGAGAAAGTTCAATAAAGTCCCTGTGTTTATTGTGATTTGCAAGCTAGGGTCTCCATAATATTAAACGATATTGACCGAATGGCTTGTCGTATTTTCTGTAAATCTCAATAAAAAATAGAGTAAAACGTCCATAATGAACGAAAGTATTCGAAAGTATTTGAAAGTATTTGAACGAAAGTATTTGAATGTATAAAAAGATATACATTCAAACCATTTATACCTTGGATTTCTTGCTCTTCACTTCTTTTGGTTCCTTAGGTTCCTTAGGTTCCTTGGGTTCTTTTGGTTCTTTAGGTTCCTTAGGCGATTTAGGTGCCTTAGGCGGTTTTGATGCTTCCTTTTTTGTTTTAAACTCTAACACCATAGACGAAAGTTCATCATCCGTTTTGTCGGGTAAATACATCTTCAACACATCAAAAGCGGTCTTGTATTGAAAGTGTAGAGAAGAAAGATTAACAGGATACGCCATATTATAATAAAATAAGGGAATTGTTTAAATGGGTTTATCAATATAATATAAGTTTTCCTTGTTGGGTTTATACAAAGGAATATTTAACGAAATCTTGCTCTTGTATAAGATAATTTTTTTGATAAAGTCAGGTGGTACATAGGCTTTCAAGTTGGGTTGGTCTTTGTATACTCCAAAAATGCGAGATTTTTGGAGAAAGGAAGTAATGGAATGCCACTTTCCAAATACTTGGTGCGTAATGTGTGTTCTGAAATCGGTCGAAGTAAACGATAGCCCACGATTGGCCATCCGATTGGCAATGACAATGATATGCTTGCTAGGTATAGAATCGATAATCTTAGAAATATTATTTTCAGAGACCATGTTGGACTTCCCGCGTCTATATATTTTTTTTTGTGTAGAAAGCACAAGAATAGGTAGGTCAAACTTCAAAGACAATATTCCCGCTTGTGAATGCATTTCAGAGACAAAGTTAAACTCGCTGATGAGCAAAATACCACCGTCATTAGCCGTGAAATCGTCCACAATAGGTACATAATCTGTGGTTCCGCATTCATCATATGGTTTATTAAGATAGTTTACTTTTTCGATTCCATAATAATCCTCTGGTGATGTAATGCGGATGATTCGGTCAAATATTGGTTTGTAGCGGAAAGGTGTAGCCGTGACATGGAATTGGTTGGTAGATAAGGGAAGCAATGGATTGTGACGGGTAAGGTCGGATTCGTCCATAATGAGGGAGAAGTGTAATGGCGGAATGTACTTGCTGTATTGGTGCGAGTTATTCATAAGGATAGTGACCTTAGCCGAAGGGTTTTGTTGATATACGGTAGAATATGAAATGCGCTGAGTATCCATACGTTGTTTGTATTGTTGTAACACAAGAAGACTATTCTGTATGATAAGAACACAAGGTAATGTAGATTGTTGAATAAGGTTGAAAATCATAGATGTCTTCCCCGATTGTACTTGTCCGTAAACGAGTGAGACATTTTTCTGATGAAATGTAATGGACGGTGAGGTCTTAAGAGTCCGTATGACCCTATAAGACCCGGAAAACATAGCAATCAAGTCGAGAAGGTCTTGTGGAAGCATAGATGGGAGGGTGTATTAATTCTCCCTGTAAAATGTTTCAATTTTAAAATTGAATACTCTATAAATAAATCCGAGTCATTTCTTAAAAAACAGACTCATTTATTATAAAAATTGAAATGAAAAAATAAATAGAACAAGGCTAACATGATGAATAACCTAAAACACGCGAAATACCTCAAATACAAGCGGGCAAAGAAAGTCCGCGACAAGGCGAGGCGTCTGGACCGTCGCTCGAAAGAATACGCCCAGGAACCCATCAAGGAGTGCGTGACCTTCTAATCCGAATATTCATTTATAACCTGTGGGAACGTTACTCACGCCTTATTTTTATTGTAGACATAAAAAAGTCTCGACCCTTTTATTCATCAAAATCCCCACGACTCAAACTGGGTGATGTGTTTGGGGTGGAAACGCTCTTTCATCAAGGCTTCGGCGAGCGCATCACGCGACGCTTTCATTTCTTCGTAGTCGTACCTGAATGCCTTTGGATTTTCCGACAAGGATACCCAGCATACTTTGCCTAGGTTTTCCTTCAACAAAGGAATGGCGTTTGGATTGGCTGACAACATCATCCAGTCCACCTTGTCCATATTCGATTCCAACAAAGGAATGGCGTTTGGATTGACCGACAACGAATCCCAATTGACCTTGTCCATATTCGATTCCAACAAAGGAATGGCATTGGGATTGGACGACAATTGGTTCCAATCTACTTTGTCGAGATTGGCCTCCAATAAGTGAATTGCCTTTGGGTTTTCAGACAATGAACCCCAGCATACTTTGTCTATATTGGCCTCTAACAAATGAATGGCGTTAGGGTTGATTGACAAAATCCACCAATCCACCTTGTCCAGATTGGCCTCCAACAAATGAATGGCGTTAGGGTTGATTGACAAAATCCACCAATCCACCTTGTCCAGATTGGCCTCCAACAAATGAATGGCGTTGGGGTTGACTGACAACCTATCCCAATTGACCATTTCGATGTTCGATTCCAACAAGTGAATCGCATTTGGATTGCCTGACAACCTATCCCAATCGATCTTGTCCAGATTGGCTTCCAACAAGTGAATCGCATTTGGATTGCCTGACAACACAGACCATTCCACCTTGTCGAGATTCGATTCCATCAAGTGAATCGCGCTTGGATTGGCCGACAAACTAAACCAATTCATTTGTTCAAGGCGTTCGTTCGCTAAAAAGTTCATGATATCTTACGCCGTTTGGCTATCATTTCAATTTTCAGGTTCGTCGTTTCATTGGTGAAATAACCTCAAAAAATAGTCATCCAATCCCGCGACTCAAACAAGCGGTCGGATTGGTGGACAACTCACACAAGTCCAATTTGTAAAGTTTTTTGCGACGTTGTAAAAGATTAGTTCTGAACCCAGGAGACAAAAAAAAGTAGGGTCGTCACCCATCCTTTTTTTTTGTTTTTTTTTGTTTAATCCAAGATAACTGGCTTGTTCTTGGTGGTCTTGTTGAGAAACACCTTCCAGAAGTACGGTTGGTCGGTAGAAGGGTTGATTCTCTTTTGGTCTGGCGCGAGCTTGAAGAATGCCTGAGGTCCGTCCAACTTGCTCCATTTTCCACCACCCATTTCCGGGTCGACGTACATATCGTGGAAGTGTACGAAGCACATTTGGTAGGTCTTTCCATTTTTCTCCATAGGAACCATTTGAACGTTTTCAACACACTCGCATCCAAACAATTCGTTGAACACGTCAGTGACCTTTTCGTCAGTCACGAAGGACATCATATGCGGGATACAAAACGATGGGATAGACATGATTAGTTGTAGGCGTTTATTTCTAGAAAAAATCTATTTCAATTTTTATAACAACGTTCATTTATTGAAAAATTGATTCGATTAAATAGTTACAATTCATTATTTGAATCATGCCCCGATATTACGAAGGAGACATAAATGGCGAGTTTACATTTACACAGCCGCACTATTGTATGGAGCAATATGGAGCCATATGCGTTGGACAACGAGTTTTATTCAATTGTGGATGTTATGACGATGGATTGATTGGGGATAAATATTACAATGACTTCAACGAGATTAAGCACATGTATTGTGAAAATTGTTTCGAGAGCAAGAAAGATGCAAAATCACATTTGGAACCAGATGAAAAGGTGGCTGACCTGGATGGTTTAGTAATCTTTATCATAACACGCCAGGCATTTGTATCATTTGCTAAACCGGTGCTCCAAGAACACACCATGTCCAAAAACGACGCCGACAAAAAGAGAATTATGGCGGATGTAAATATTTTGAAACAAATAGAAAAATACTTTAGCGAAAATGACAATAATATTTGTTCCTGGGTTAGCGAAGAAGAAGGGCCATATTCGTCCGTTCCGGATGACTAGGAAAAGCTTTGAATAAGCAACAAAAGACGAGTAGCTAACGCGAAGAGTCTTTTGGGAGAGAATCGTCTCTTTTTTATTTGATGACAACGATTCACAAAAACGCCCCACATAATTGCTCTCAAGTAAAAAAGAGACGATTCTCTCCCAAAAGACTCTTCGCGTTAGCTACTCGTCTTTTGTTTGCTTTTTTTTTGTTTAATATTTCCACACGTCATTAGGACTCAAATGAAATTTGTTCACGTAGACCTCTTGGAGGTGCTGATTGTACCACGCGCGGTCTCGCTCATTACTTGTCGCGATGTTTGAGATACACTTCCGAAATGGAACCACGACCACATCACGAAAGTAGTCGCTGTCTTTGCGAACCAGCTTTTTGTAGAAATTGTCGTCTTCGTACCAATACACCACCAAAACAACCATCTGGTTGCGGTCATCATAAGAAGATTCCAGCACATCAAACACCCCGGCATTTTGTTCGTCTACATGACTGATAATAATCTCAGCCGCCATATCGCTCTCTAGTACGGGTAAATCTTGCGAAAGAATCATATTGTTTGCCAGACTTGAATAGGGTAGGATTTTTATTTCAATTTATAATCCTACTGGCTTATAAGACGCGCATACGAAAAAAAAGTAGGGCCGTCACCCATCCTTTTTTTTTGTTTTTTTTGTTTTTTTTTGTTTTTACGCCTTCGCCTTCGCCTTCGCCTTCGCATTCGCCTTCGCCTTAAGTGCCTTGTATTGCTTCTTCTCCTCTTCCGTCTGTGTCGCTTTCTTGGCTTGGAGCTTCTTGTATTGCTTCATCTCCTCTTTGGTCAGACCGCTCGGAGCTTCAGGTGGCCAAACAACGGGGGCGAAATGGGCCTTGGGGACTTCAGGTGCCAGCGGTGTTGGATACAACGTCACGGTCGGTAGCGTTGGCGTAGCGTCGTCTCCAGACTCCGCCTCCTCGAAGCCGAGAAAAGCGCCCTCGTCGTCAGACAACTCGTCCACAGCTTGCTCGTCAGGTTGCTCGTCGACTTGCTCGTCTTCCGGCTTTGGGAGAGCCATGTCGAACTCCTTGCGCCACTCCTTGCGAAGAGTTTTCAGCTCGGCAACGGTCACGTCGTCGCCTTGCTCGCGTTCCTTGGCCTTGACGTAAGCGTTCTTCGCCTTGATTTTCGCCTTGTCTTCGTCCGTCCATACACGCGGAGGTGGCGGGACCCGTTTCGTCTTGGGCTTGTGCTCCTTGTCGTAGGCGACCATCGCTTCCTTGATGGCCGCCTTGTCGTCTCCGTGTTGCTCGACTTGCTCGTCGCGGTACTTCTTGCGCAAGACCTTCGGGTCGTCTTCGGGGAGCATGATGTCCGCGAAAATTTTCGCCATGCGTTCAGCGTTCACCGTGTTCGCGCACATCGCCTCGACCAGCTCCTTGTACGACACCCGCTTGTCGGCGACGGCCGCCTCGATTTGCTCGAAAGTTGTCATGATTGTAGGTTGCGTGTTCGTTCGTTCGTTCGTATTGTTTCGCCAGCCTTTTCCAGTTGAACTTTTTCATTTCAATTTTGTCGACCTTGCGCGGAGACGCACATAACTCGACGTCAAGCATGATTTACTTGAGGTCAAGCATTTATTTGACGTCAAGCATGATTTACTTGACCTCAAGCATTTATTTGACGTCAAGCATGATTTACTTGACCTCAAGCGTTTTAAATTAAATTGAAATGAAAAAGTTCAACTGGAAAAGGCTGGCGAAACAATACGAACGCAAACGATTTACAAACAAACGCACTGAAATGAACACGCTCCTCGAGTCGGGGCTCCTTAGCGGGAACTTCGTTATCACGAACTCAAAACTTAAGGCTCGCTACGGCAAAAAACCTTTTATCTTTGGCGACCGGCAATGGTCGAACCTTTCGGATTGGGTCAAACGCGAAGTCGACGCGCCTACGTTCAACATGGAACTTCTTATCACGAGAATGGCGCACAAAGATTGTGAACTGCGATGGAAAAACCAGCGAGTATGGATGGGTTACATTCTAGACGCGTCGCGCACCGACAACTATATCGTTCCTAGTAACAAAGGTGAAATCGAAATAAGCAAGGCACCAAGAATCCGCGCGCGCACCTACAAACAAGGTATCAGCCTTCAAGAGCTGACGCAAATCCTCCTAGACCATCGGGACAAAATGGTGGAATGGAAGAAGGCGGAACCCGAACCCGAACCCGAACCCGAACCCGAACCCGAACCCGAACCCGAACTGATAATCGAAGACAATGGCGAGTTGGATGACTGGGAAACGCTTGAAGATTAAATATCAAGTAACAAAAGACGAGTAGCTAACGCGAAGAGTCTTTTGGGAGAGAATCGCCTCTTTTTTATTTGATACAAAGACGAGTAGCTAACGCGAAGTCTTTTGGGAGAAGCTCTTTTTTATTTAAAAATTGATTTAATGATTTCTAAATGAATATATTTAGAGAAGAAAGATAAGAGAAAGATAAGTATTTACCAAATCATGCCAGTTTGCTACTTTTGCCGCAAAGTCGGTCACACCGTGCGGCAGTGCCCAACTTGTCCTCCGTGCCACTCCTGTGGGGAAAAAGGACATCGTAGCGAAAAATGCCGTTTTGTTGCCAAACCTATCGTGGTCAAGTCAGTTGTTTCCAAACCTCCCCCTCTGGGTCGTATTGAGGATTGGGATGTGGAGATCATCGATTATTCAAGTATGAAGAAACAATCGTGGGTTGAAATGGACGAGGATTTTCTTAATGCGACACCACTATTCCACTAAATTTTGTGATGACAAAAGACGAGTAGCTAACGCGAAGAGTCTTTTGGGAGAGAATCGCCTCTTTTTTATTTGATGACAACGCCAGTTTTTTCGGAGTTGACACGACCATGAACGCATTAAGCGCGGATAAAGCAAGTGGACCATAAAATTGAAATCGAAAAATAGAAGCATTAAACGTCCGCCGAACTGAAAATGTACCTAGATTTAGAAGTCCCGCTCCACTTGTTGGATTGGAACTACGTGTCCGCCAACCCCAGCGCGATTCGCTTGTTGCAAGCCAACCCCGACAAAATCGAATGGTCGGGGTTGTCGAGAAACCCAAACGCGATTCACTTGTTGGAAGCCAACCCCGACAAAATCGACTGGATATGGTTGTCAGCAAACCCAAGCGCGATTCGCTTGATAGAACAAAATCTCGACCGGGTCAATTGGGAGAGGTTGTCGCTTAACTCCAACGCGATTCACTTGCTGGAGTCGAATCTCGATAGGGTCAATTGGTATGCGTTGTGCTCCAACACGAGTGCGGTCCACTTGCTGGAACAAAATCTCGACCGGGTAAATTGGGACAGGTTGTCGCTTAACTCAGGCGCGATTCGCTTGTTGGAAGCCAACCCCGACAAAATCGAATGGTCGCGGTTGTCAGCAAACCCAAGCGCGATTCACTTGTTGGAAGCCAATCCCGACAAAATCGAATGGCTCCACTTGTCGGGAAACCCAAACGCAATTCACATGTTGGAGTCCAACTTAGAGAAGGTCTATGATTGGACATTGTTGTCGGGAAACCCAAACGCGATTCACTTGTTGGAAGCCAACTTAGCCAAGGTAGAATGGGACGACTTTTATTCAAATCCGTGCTCAATTCCGTTGTTGAACGTTGAGTTCAAGCACTGGGGCGACGCGTACCACACCATTTGGGAGGGGTTATCGTCGAATCCGAAAGCGTTTGGTTACGACTACGAAGCGATGAAAGCATCTCGCGCGTTACTAGCCGAAGACCTAACGAATGCGTTCTTTCACCCCGACAACATCAGCAAGTTCCGCCGCTTGGGTCTTGAGCTATCTGAACGTTGGGGGATTTAGAAAAACAAAAAGGTCACACACGGTATGCTTCACCTTACAGCCCACACACGGTATGCTTCACCTTACAGCCCACACACGGTATGCTTCACCTTACAGCCCACACACGGTATGCTTCACCTTACAGCCGAAAAATAGGGACAAACCCATTTTTTATACTCATTTATCAATTTTCAGACTCATTTCTATAAGCGGACTAAAATAATGGGTTGCACCCTATTTTTTTAGGCTGTAAGGTGTACGTGTGCGCTTAATTTTCGACCTTCAAGAGGACTCACAGAGATCGAATCCACCATTTCTGAAGACCTCATGAAGGAGCGCTTCCACCCCAAACACATCGACCAGTTCGAATCGTGGGGATTTGATTAATAAAACAAAAAAAAACAAAAGACGAGTAGCTAACGCGAAGAGTCTTTTGGGAGAGAATCGCCTCTTTTTTATTTGATACACAAATGCTCAGTATTTCGGAGTTGCTCCCGACCATGAAAGCATCGTGATGTGCCGAATACTAACCGTGGATAAAGCAAGTGGACAATAAAATTGAAATCGAAAAATAGAAGCATTAAACGTCCGCCGAACTGAAAATGTACCTAGAATTAGAAGCACCCCTTCACTTGTTGGATTGGAACTACGTGTCCGCCAACCCCAGTGCGATTCACTTGTTGGAAGCCAACCCCGACAAAATCGAATGGTCGGGGTTGTCGATTAACCGCAACGCGATTCACTTGCTAGAACAAAATCTCGACAAGGTGGACTGGAATTTGTTGTCGAAAAACCCAAACGCGATTCACTTGCTGGAAGCAATCCCCAGCAAGATAAATTGGGACTACTTGTCAGGAAACACCAACGCGATTCACTTGCTGGAATCGAATCTCGACAAGGTAAATTGGTATTGGTTGTCTTCCAACACGAGTGCGGTCCACTTGCTGGAACAAAATCTCGACAAAGTCAACTGGAACGAGTTGGCGATTAACCCCAACGCCATTCACTTGCTGGAATCGAATCTCGATAAGGTCAATTGGAATTTGTTGTCGGCCAACCCAAGCGCGAACCACTTGTTGGAAGCCAATCCCGACAAAATCGACTGGCTATGGTTGTCGGGAAACCCAAGCGCGATTCACTTGTTGGAAGCCAACCCCGACAAAATCGACTGGTCCATGTTGTCGCTAAACCATGGAGCCCTTCACTTGCTCGAAGCGAACCTCGACAAGGTAGAATGGTACGACCTTTCTTCAAACCCGTGCTCAATACCTTTGTTGAACGACAATTACAAACGCATCATTTGGGCAGGATTATCGTCGAATCCAAATGCGTTTAGCTAAGCGTTGAAGTAGCCGAACACCTAACCAGCGCCAGCTTTCGACAACGTGAGTAATTTAGAAAAAAAAACAAAAAAACAAAAAAACAAAAAAAGGAAAAAAGGAAAAAAACAAAAAAAGGAAAAAAAAAAGATGGGCGGTGGCCCTATTTTTTTCGGAGTTGCCGGCGTCAATTTACGAATGCGTTAAAATTGAAATAGAAGATTTTTACTGCATTTTTTAGACCTGAGCACTATAAAACGTGCTCTTATCATGAATTATCTTTCGGAACAATACTTAGAGGAAATGGATTGGCAAACGCTATCGGCCAACCCAAGCGCGATTCACTTGTTGGAAGCCAACCCCGAGAAAATCGACTGGATATGGTTGTCGGAAAACCCAAGCGCGATTCACTTGTTGGAGCACAACTTGATGGAGAACACCCCCAAGTTTGTGGATTGGCGTCTGTTGTCAAAAAACCCAAGCGCGATTCACTTGCTGGAGACTAACCTCGACAAGGTACATTGGCCTTCCTTGTCGGAGAACCCAAGCGCGATTCACTTGTTGGAAGCCAACCCCGACAAAATCGACTGGCTATGGTTGTCGGCCAACCCAAGCGCGATTCACTTGTTGGAAGCCAACCTCGACAAGGTAAACTGGAGCATTTTGACTCAAAAAGAATGGGCGATTCACTTGTTGGAATCCAATCCCGACAAAATCGACTGGCTATGGTTGTCAGAAAACCCAAGTGCGATTCACCTGTTGGAGTCGAACTTAGACGAGGCCGATTGGAACGCTTTGTCGAGAAATCCCGGTGCGATTCCTCTATTGGAGAAGCATCTCGACAAGGTGAACTGGATGATGTTGTCACAAAACCCAAACGCTATCCACTTGCTGGAGTCAAATCTTGACAAGGTGGACTGGTTGGATTTGTCAGGAAACCCAGGCGCGGTTCCTCTCTTGGCCAAGCATCTCGACAAGGTATATTGGCCTTCCTTGTCGTCCAATCCAAACGCCATTCCCATTTTGAATGCAAATCCCGACAAGGTGAGTTGGTGGGATATTTCCTCTAACCCAAATGCGTTCGGTTACGACTACGACGCGATGAAAGCATCTCGCGCGTTACTCGCCGAAGACCTAACGAATGTGTTCTTTCACCCAGACAACATCGGTCAGTTCCGAGGCTTGGGTCTTGAGCTATCTGAACGTTGGGGGATTTAGAAAAAAACAAAAAACAAAAAAACAAAAACAAAAAGGAAAAAAACAAAAACAAAAAACAAAAAACAAAAAAAGATGGGCGGTGGCCCTATTTTTTTTACTTCATATGTTCCTAATAAAAATTGAAATAAAAAACTAGGTATAGATATATTTTAGAAAGATTACAAAGCAAACATGACTTACTTCACCGAACTACTATGGGCAAACGTCATCTCTTACATGGGGTCACTCAAAGAGGTGGAGTATCACCTTACTTCTGGTGTCTACGTGCTACCTAGTGCGGTTCCGTCTGGTCAATACATCAGCCTCAACAAATACAAAATCACCAACCGAGTGGGGAATTATGTGTGGTTGTCGGCGTATTCTCACGGAGCGTGGGGTCCAGAAACCCTGGAAAAGATACAAATTTGCGATGGTTACGAGTACATTAGCGGTTCTCCTGAACGATTATTCCAGAGCATTTACCCGACAAACAAGATGAACACTATGTTTACTGAAAAAGACTGGAAAAGGATGAATTTGGTTGAACGATTGGAACGATACAACGAAACCAATACGATTTGCGATGAGTTGGAACACTACATGGAACGAATCGATACGCTTGACTAAGAAAAAAAGAAAAAAAAAGAAAAAAAAGAAAAAAAAGAAAAAGAGGTTGCACCCAATCTTTTTCTTTGAAAACAGAATTTTACTTATTTCGACATGAGATACGTCTACTTCGCGACTGACACCACTTAAATCTTCGTCTCTTCGGAGGTCATATAAGACATCATGCGGTGGTAGTGTTGATAAAAGTTTGGGTCATTTCCTACATTACGCATTTCGACCACAAGGTTTCCATCCGTTTTCCATACACGCAATACAATATCTTGCGAGAATTCCCACCTGGCGCATTTTTTGTTGAAAGTGAAGTCTAACCCTTGGCTGATTAAATAATGATTGATTCGCAATGGAACCAGTTCCTCAGGAATGTTCTTTTCGAGGGTAAAGCTATTATAAGATAGTTTTAAATAAAACGGTAATTCCAAAATAGTTGTCATCGTAGATATTGTTTGATTAGAATATTCATTTCAATTTTAAAATTGAAATAAACGATATACATTGTCGAATGATTTAACGATGACTTTCCTTAAATTACACGATTGGGTTGAGGAAGACAAAATCAATTGGTCTTGCATGTCCGCCAACCCCAATGCGATTCATCTGCTGGAAGCAAATTCCGCCAAAATCAATTGGATGTGGATGTCGGGAAACCCAAATGCGATTCATCTATTGGAAGCAACCCCCGCCAAAATATTTTGGCCTATTTTGTCTGAAAATAAAAACGCTGTATCTATTTTGGAGACAAACCTTGACAAGGTAGATTGGAATTTGTTGTCGGGAAACCCAAGTGCCATTCATATTTTAGAAAAGAATCTTGACAAGGTGGAATGGAATTTGTTGTCGAGAAACCCAAGTGCGATTCACTTGTTGGAAGCAAATCCTAACAAGATCAATTGGGACCAATTGTCGAGAAACCCAAGTGCCATTCATATTTTGGAGGCGAACCTTGACAAGGTGGAATGGAATTGGTTATCGGGAAACCCAAGTGCGATTCACTTGTTGGAAGCAAACCCTAACAAGATCAATTGGGAGGTGTTATCGGGAAACCCAAGCGCCATTCATATTTTAGAAAAAAATCTTGACAAGGTGAAATGGATTGTGTTGTCAGTCAACCCCTACGCCATTCGTATGTTGAATGCCAATCTTGACAAAATTCATTGGAGGTGGATGTCTGAAAATAAAAGCGCCATTCATTTACTGGAATCAAATCTTGACAAGGTGGAATGGGCCGGTATATCGTTGAATGCCAATATATTTACTTACGACTATGATGCGATGAAATCCTCGCGCGATGCGCTCGCTGAAGACCTCATGAAGGAGCGCTTCCACCCCAAACACATCGACCAGTTCGAATCGTGGGGATTTGATTAATAAAACAAAGGATGTGAAACATATTTTTTTGTGAGTTATAACCACGGTTCCTGAGTGGGTTCGGGAAAGGGTTCATGATAAGTTCTTGAAAATTGAAATAAATTAGAAATAATATATAATGCTTATAAAATGAAGCCAGTACAAGAAATCACCGACGATGCTAAGGAACCTATCAAGGAAGAAACATGTAAAGTAGAACATACTATCACCGGAAAAAAAAGGAAGCGCGAAGATTAGGTACGTTCTTTTTTAACGTTGTGAGATAAGTAAAAAATTGAAATGAAATAATGAATCCTATTAGGCTAGCGAGCAAGTAACAATGAATAACTTTACCAAAGAACTGATGTCCATTTATATGGATTTTCTCCTGGCACTATTGGCAATCATGCTTCACGAAGAGAAGACGAACCACGCCGTATTGGTTCAAATAATCCCTTACGAAGAAGAAGAGTTCTTGTTGTTGAAAGCCCAAGACGACGACGAAGAGATCTTGTTGTTGAAAGCCCAAGACGACGACGAAGAGATTTTGCTAGAACCCAAGGTGTGGTATTGTCCGCAGGCAATTCTTGTATAAACAAATAAAGAAAAAAACAAAAAGATGGGAGGTGAACCATTTTTTTATTGTTGATCAAGCCACTCCAACAAATCAGTGTGTCCGTTTTGTTTCGCCAATCGCAATCCTTCGTCTAAAACATAAGGACATTCTACCCTGTGTCCCCTTTTCTTGAGCCAGTCCAATACAACCATTTGTCCGCTTTTACACGCGGTTTGAATGAAATATTCATCATAGATTAGTTTGGCTAATTCATTGTCGCTGATGTTAAACCAATTCAACAACTCAATATCTCCGTTTTCTATGGCACTATAAATGCATTCATATGGTGTGTATGTATAGTAACCTTTCTTTTTCAACCAATCAAATACCTCAATATGACCGCCAATCGACGCGCCATTTTCCATGACGTACACCCATTCGCGTTGTTTAATGCTAATATTCTTGTCAAACCATTCCAACACGTCTAAATGTCCGCACTTACATGCGCTACATAGAGCATTGATGTGTATCTTATGATAGTTATCTTTTAGAATATCCAACTCACGAATGTTTCCAGTTTTACAGGCAAGGACCCATGGGTCAGTGGATTCGTTTTCGCAAATATCAGAAGTGAAACTCATTATTAGGATAGTTTATTATCTATGTTTTGTTTCAATTTTAAATAAAATAGTCGTATGACGAAACCTTCCGAATACGAAAAACACTTTGAAGAAATATCTTCCAAATGGAAGAGGATTTGGTGGCGCTTCGCAACGCCTCAAGAAGTTTAGGCTTACTTATACCAGTTAGATAAATGCGAAGGGTGTATTACTGATTTGTGAAATTATTAAATCTTCATTAATATATAATATGTTAACCAATAATACACGAAAGAGAAAACCACGAAAGAGAAAACCACGTAATTCAGAACAGCGAAGTAGTCGTTCATCCCAGCAAAGAAGACGTTCATCCCAGCAAAGAAGTCGTTCATCCCAGCAAAGAAGTCGTTCATCCCAGCAAAGAAGCAATTCAGCCCAGAAAAGAAGACGAATATCAACAAAGAAAAGTTTTGTCGCTCCGGACCCTGAAGTAGGTAGATTCTATGTGTTAAATCCTGAACCAAATGGATTTAGAGCATTATATTTAACTTTAGAAAAAATGGATGATAGCACAATATTAGCACAATCTTGTCCGCCGATAAATTATCCAGAACCGAACTATTATATAAGAGGTATGCAGCAAGACCCAATGCCTAAAAGTATTTTAAAGGATGAAATTAAAATGTCTAAAATGACCCAAATTGGTGTAAATACAATATTAACAGACGCAAATGGACATTATACTATAACACTTTCAACTGATTGGATAAAAAAGAATAATCATTTATGGGAATCTATAAAATCCAATTATAGTTTAACAAGTGTTAGTAAATAATTGTAGGCAAACGCAATTCTTGTAGTTAAACAATGCGTATTTTGTCTCTTGTCCATAGATGTTGTAAATAAAGAAAATTGAATACATCGTTAGAAAAACGGAAACAAGTATGTACGTTCGTCGAAAAGATAAGAAGGGTTTGTATGAAACAGATACTGAGGCGGTCACTCAAATGATGCAAAATATGAAAGTGGAGAAGAATGTTCTTATTAACAACGATGAGTCAGATGAGTCAGACGTGATTATTTCAGATGATTCGGATGAATCAGATGTTGTTGTTTCAGATGATTCGGACGACGAATGTGTAATCCAAATGATGCAAAATATGAAAATGAAAAACACGGAACTGGGTAATGTTAAAGATTTTGAGGTATCAGATGACGATGAACCCAACCCTATATTGGATCATTTAAATGAAATCATAAAGACATTGGGAGACAAAATAAAAGAAAACTTGGACTTGTTGATTGGTTGGAAACAAGAGGTTCAGTTATATTGTGTTTTAAAAATATATACTACGTTAGGTGTACCGCCTACCAGCGAACTCATACAAATCCAAATTACACCACATACTAGGTCTATAGGTTCATACACCATAAAGGACAAAAAATTACTGGGTATATTGCGACTGGGAATAGGACATTCTTTGATAAGTGACTCCAAAGGATTACCCTTTCAAGATTCCGACTCATTTATCGATTTTATCACTCATTTCTGTGGATATAGTCCCGATGTGTTGCGTGATACATTGGTGCATAATGGTAAGTAAACCCATAGGAGTATCCGCACTGATTTCACCCTATTATAAAAATTGAAATAAAAAAAAATAACTCTTGAAGGCTTACCAATCATGTCGGCACAACTTTCTCAAACGCTTAAAGACTCCAAACTTTCGTTCAAGACGGTGCTTGAACGGCTCTACGAAAAGGACGCGGAACTGGTCAACAAGATGATTGCTGAGTTGGAAATCAACAAGCCTGTCAAAAAGACGATGACCCAAGATGAAAAAGACGAGCGAAAAAGGGTCACCGAACTCAAAAAGGCGCATATCAATAAGTTCATTGAGGATATGGGTGGAGAATCTTGTGTGACGCAAACCCAAATCAAACAAGAAAAAAAGAAATACGACGCACAACGACGCGAGTCAAAAAAGGTCCAGGCAGACGAATCCAAGGAAAGCGACGAAGAACCAGTCAAGGAAGATAAACCGGTTAAGGTAAGTGCTGAATCCAAGGAAAGCGACGACGACGCAGACCCATTTGAATTGGAAGAAGAACCGGTGTCGGATGCGGAAGAACAAGAACCTCCAAAGGCGGTGACGCCAAAAAAGACCAAAAAAGAAAAAGCACCTAACGCACCAAAAAAAGCGCCCAAGAAGGACAAACCGCCTAAAAAGACCACCGACACCGATTCCGACGAAGAATAAATAAAAAAACCGGGGTGGTGGACCCAATTTTTTATTATGATTATGACGAAATCGGTTACCTTCAATCACATGGTAGAATTTATGGAAAAGGGTAAAATCGTGTATGGTCATTTGAATGTCCGCGATTTTACGTGGGCGCCATTACCCTGCGAACAAATAAAAAATATTACATATAAACCTGCGATTGTATATACGACCAAGAGACCTTATTTGGACGAGATGAAATTTATGTTCACACATAACCAACATTGTTGTTTATTTATATAAGAACGTGTGAATAACGCGATATATATCGTCAGGCAAATGGTGGGTCATCGCAAAAATATTCAAACCCCATGCTTTTGTCTCAATGAGTGCTTTTACCCACGATTTCTTGAGTTGTTTGTCTTGTATAGTTTCTATTAAATAATAATTTTTTTTCACCAATTGTTTTAACTCACGAAAGTTGTAAGCGTTCATCAGTGCGTGATGTTCTTCACAAAGTTCCCAACAATAAATCAAGTGGATCGTTTCCTTGGACAAGAGTTCGCTGTAAGCGCGTGGCAATGCAATGCTACTATACCTAGGCAAGAAACGATACGCCCAAAGATGGTATTTGAATGTATTCTTCTCTTGATTCGTCATGTATTTGGTTGAAAAATAACCGAACCGCGACTTAATAGACGCGGACATCGTGTCGAATTCCTCCCAAGGGTCCATAAATGAATATGAAATCTATAAATGAGTTTGTTATTTCAATTTTTTTTTGTATCAAGCACACAAAAAAATGGGTCCACACCCCTCTTTTTTGTTTTTTACATCAAGTCCACCAATTCTTGGATGTAGTTATCCCATACTTCGTCCTTGGTGAAGGACTCTTTCGCGCGTTCGTCGCAGTTCAACTTGGACCACCGAGCATGTTGGATCGACTGTTTGCGTGTGTCTTTCTTGAATTTGCGTTCCAGCTTGATGTGTTCGTCTGTCCAATGGAACCGGCGTGGTGGAGCAATGACTTTGTATTTCTTTTGGTATTCCATTATGCTATGAATTATATATATTCAACAATTTATTTCAATTTTCTTTTTTGAAAAATTGAAATAAAAAATTATAGTTTAAATATTCTAAATATGAACGAGCAAATTAATCTAACCAACGAGCAAATTAATCTAACTAACCAAGCCATTCATTTCACAAATGAATATTATGAGGAACAGAGACATAATGTAACCATTATGTTAAATCAAATCTGTCGCCATAATCTAATCGAATGGATAACTAACTTCAATCCTATGGACCGTTTTGACGCACACGGAGGGAACAATTATTGGTTGTTACGCGACAATATTCATAATATGGACAACGAAATGTTTGAACGATGTCTTCACGCGTGTAGGTACGCATTAACTCGAATCGCATAATAATTTTTTCGGACTCATTTATGAATTTTTAGACTCATTTCTAGTATTTCGTTATAGACCACTTATGATTCATGAGTGAATATTTTTTTCTTATATTAAGCAACAAGACCCATAAAAGAAGGCGATTGGCCAGTATCTAACTCGCTCCAATAAAAATTGAAATGAACTAAAAAAAATAACACAAACATATGGCGTACTACATTACAAATGCCGGTTTTGAAATCGACCTCGGCGAACTCAAGTACGCAAGTTTATTCTTCTATATGGAACGCTTTGGACTCACTCACTACATCACTACATTTCTACACGAAGAAATTGACCTATTTTGTGTCTCCATTATGGAAATACATGATTTAGATAGCCTGAATATGAATGCCCGAGACAAAATCTATATGAATGAGTTCATCCAATTTTACAAAGAAGTAATAAATTAAAAAATTATAACCCTATATAAATGTACAAAGACCAAATCGTTTATACCCTCGTCGGACTCGTCACCGGATTAAGCATAGGATTAGTAGGTATTGGTGCTGGTGTTTTATTTATTCCTTTTTTAGTGTATTACGGATTACCTGTTAAAATGGCTATTGCGGTCGGATTAGCCTTACAATTAGTACCGCAGTCGTTGCCCGGATTTTATTTGTATTATAAAGAAGGACACGTCAATTTGTTTGTCATTTTTTGGTGTTTGATTGGGTCAACTATTGGTATTTTTATTGGTTCATATTTGTCTACGATGGGAATCATCAGCGAAATTATGATTTATAAACTATTGTTTATCATTATGGTAGTCACCTCAATACATATTGGACACAAAGCATTTGGTAAAGACATTATATAGAATGAGGCTTTGTCTTCATATTTATCAACTTCTTCCTTTTTTTAGTAAAAGACCTTACACGACTTGATTTTTTTTTTAGTGTAAATGAACTATTAGAATCAAACAAGGGTTTATACATGGTCAATAGATCTTTGGTCATTTTTGAAACATAACGTTTTTTTCCATTTACTGATTCCATTACAATAAAGCTCTTGTCGCCGGGATTTTTTTTTAATGCCTTATAAAAGTTTCCAATCATAGAGATCATAAACTCCTTATTGCTTAAATGTGATTCATAGTTGTAATGATACATTTGGAAGCGATTGTCCCAAACAAAGTACAAAAGACGTTTGACGGAATAGCTATTTTTGCTAATGGACGAAACATCCTTGCACAAAAAAGGAAAAATATAATTCAAATACCTGATTCTTGCCACATGATTATATAACTTGTGTTGAGTAGAAGGGTGGTGTATTAATTCAAATCGTTCGATCATAGCACTTATATTGTCGTCCAACATATGGTCGAATGTTTGTATCATATATCCGTTAAAGTCATAATATAATTTTTGGAAACGGTCTCTATTGTCCAATCCTTCTTTGAAGTTGTCTGACGACACTATTATCAGTTCTATCAAATGATCTGGTTTCCACATTCCACGTACTTTACACTCGATCTGAACCTTTATCATGTGTTGTTCTTGAAAGATCGCATAATGTACTTTACCTTCTTTGTGTTGGTGATGAATCACGTTGTCTCCAATATCATAGTCGTAGACTTCTAAATCATTCATGTCGATGTTTACAGACTTCACCAATAAGTCTAATATCCAATGTAAATAATGTAAAGTTAATTCATTCAATTCATAATTACCCTCTATATCTGTTTTGGTTTTGCTCGTACTTTTGAAGTATTCAGACAACGCACTTAAACGAGAATTCCCTTCTATAGAGTCAATCTTAGGCAAATCTATGTGTATATCTATATCACCTGTCGGATCCATATATTTCAACAAATCACGATAATGGGTTTTGTATACAAAATATGCGGCCCCACCTAAAATAAAATAAGGAGACGACGACGAGGCTGTCGCGCGAATTTGTTTGGTCTCGAAGCGCTCTTCTTCGTCTTCGTGCGTCGTCATCAACGTACAAGGTCCTTCGTACACGTAATCTTTCCAAGGAAATTGCTGGATTTGTTTGATTATGGTTAAAATATTTTGGGATTCCAACTTTTTTACAAAGGCTTCGCGATTTGTATTTTCGGTATACTTCATATATATTAATCTATATAATTTTTGAATGTTTGTAAAATACCAAGAACACCTAGAAGAATAAAAATTTGTTTTTCGTGGTGTCCACTTACCACAATAGTTCCATGCGGTAAAAATACAATAATCAACAATGTATACATCGATAATTCAGATATAAACATAATATTCTCGCGCTGGGTTCGTAGTTCTTCTTTGTCTTCATACCAACCTATACGAGTTCTAAGAAAATCAGCCATATATAATATTTTCAAACCAATGATAGTCCAAATCAATAACTTGTAAAACATTATATACTAGAAATATTATATTAAACCGGTTTCGATGGAAACTCCATGCCTTCTACCCATGTTGCCGGAAAATCACGGAGTTTTTGTCGGTAGGCTACCCACGCTTCTTTATTTGTATTTGGATAATCAACCAAAACTTTGAAATCACAATCTTTCAATAATTGATTTCTTTCTTCTCTCATATGTTTTTTTTTCAATTCTTCCCATTTTACATTTAATTCTTCTTCTGTTGGTTTTTCTGTGGTTGTATCCTTCCATATTAAACTTTCATAAGTGTCCCCACAAATCCAAACATTATCGGGGTAATATTCCATCAAAACGAAATCCATTATATTATAAGGTTAGAAAAAATTATAAAATTAATAATCCATCCTAATTCCCCAAAACGAATTTAATGTGTCGTCACTTGTATATGAATTTAAATTGGTTAAAGGATTACCAAAATTTGACAAACAATATAGTTCATCTCCTACTTCTAATTTATACATAATAACAGGATTTATCGTAAGATATGTCCCTGTTTCATTTTCTTGCGACCTATTTATACTTATTGTGGTATTAACACCATCTACAACTCTATCAACCTTTATATCGATGCTTCCTGTATTATTTAAAAATCGTTTATTATAAGATAGACCCAATAAATAAGTTCCAGCATTTTGGACTATATATTTATAGTTGGTTGTGTCGTATGTTCCATCTCCTTCAATAAAGTCAATTAATTCAAGAGGATAAACTTGCCCTCCTACAAGAGAAGTGCTTGCTTTCGTATATACTTTAAATCTAACTTCTTCTCGTTGGGTCATATATAAATATAATGAGATATTAATATAAGATATAATATTTTAATTGCTTATTCTACTTCCACTAAATGATGTAAAAGTATCTGGGTCTTCTATATTGAAAGGGATTAATCTACACGAACCACTATCCAAATAAGCATAAATCTCGTCTCCAGTTTGACATTCTGCTATGGTCGTTGAGAAAAATCCGCTGTTATTTGATGTATTAGTCCCATTGGTGCTTTGTTGTAATATGGTTTCCACGCTGTTTCTTTTTCTGATAAGATTGATGACAGCGGTTGAACCACTTATCACATACCAACCAAATGAAAACACATATGTCCCCCCTATAACTATCGTATAGACAGCATTGGTAGTATCATAACTATTTTCAGTGTCATAATCGTCATTATCATAAGTCAAATTATTACCAGCATTTATAGTCACACTACTCAAACTATACGCTCTAAAATTCACACCTCCTCCTGTGAAATTAATTAACGCATCTACTTGTGTTTGAACTCCTGATAAATTATTTGTGTTGGTTAGTATATTGTCTGTGTTTCCTTGAATAGAAGTTTTCACATCTCCAATGATTGGAAGAGTTATTGTATCCACA
>Ga0307946_1000512_pt1 | contig 21523 bp, 15 predicted proteins | sample OrgLakmetagen230_FD_203153 | JGI IMG/M metagenome (GOLD analysis project Ga0307946, IMG submission 203153) | Saline water microbial communities from Organic Lake, Antarctica - #230 | ecosystem: Environmental > Aquatic > Non-marine Saline and Alkaline > Saline | place: Antarctica: Organic Lake...
AAACCCCCGTAGCACGCTTTAAAGCTGCCGTACAAGCTATCGAAGATCGTCGTAGTGATTTCCGTGAACAATTGTTAGCCCTTATTATAGAATTTATTCCAGAAGAACAAACAAAAGTCGAATTTTTTTACCCCTTATATCCGCGGGGGAGCTAATATCCGAGTTTTCTCGTACGAGCGAACGATCCCCTTATATATATATATATATAGGGGATCGTCGCTCCCCCCCTTATATATATAGGGGGGGTAGGTTCGCTCGTAGAGTCGGACCCGTGAGGGTGGCGTCCCCCGCCCCCGTCCCGCCAGGGGCGGGGGAGGCCAAATCCGACCCAATTCCGAGCGCGTAATTTGCGTCCCTCACGGGGCAAACCCGTCCCGCCAGGGGCGGGGGACGCGTCCTCCGTCGGATTTTTGTAGGTTCCCCTCACGGGTCTCCTGCCCCCCTCACGGGTCCCGCGAGGTCGCTTACCCGTGAGGGACGCTAAAGCGTCCCTCACGGGTAAGCGACCCCCTCACGGGGACCCCCCTACGGGGGGAGAGCGGACCTAAAGAAAATTCTATTGACGATGTTTTATAGGTCCCCCTCACGGGTCTCCTGCCCCCCTCACGGGCCCCCGTAGGGGGGTCGAGGTCGCTTCCCTCACGGGTACGGAGCGCTTGTCGAAGGGACCCGTGAGGGTCCCTTCGAGTGCGAGCGAACGATCCCCTTAGGGGATCGTCGCTCCCCCCCTTCGGGGGGGTAGGTTCGCTCGCAGAGTCGGAATTGGGTCGGACCCGTCCCGCCAGGGGCGGGGGAGGCCTACGGCCAAATCCGCCGGCGTAATTGGCGTACGCCAATTACGACGCATACGCCAATTCCGAGCGCGTAATTTGCGTACGCAAATTACGCGTCCTCCGTCGGATTTTTGCGTCCGCAAAAATCCTAGCGTCGGATTTTTGCGCACGCAAAAATCCTAGCGCTTATTACGCTTTAGTGCGAAGGTCGCACTAAAGCGTCCCTCACGGGTAAGGTCGCATATTACGCTAAAGCGTCCCTCACGGGTATGCGACCTCGGGGGACCCGTGAGGGGGGCAGGAGACCTCATATATAAGGGAGGGGGACCTATAAAACATCGTCAATAGAAATTTATTCGATAAAGATATTGAAAATATTCGACTTTTGAAAAAGGGTATAAATTAGAAACATTTGCCCATAGTAGAGACACTTGCTTAAAACAAAAAAGATGGTGGGAGTTAAACAGAATTTTACTTAGTCGTGAGGCTGGGACGATTGTCAACTACCCATTAAAAAAAAAGAAAGAAAAACCTAATGTTCCACATTAAAATTTTGTGGATTACATCAGCTGGGTTTCTTTAAGAGCCAGAGCTCCTTTCGATATGCCTTGTGCAATCTGTGTTACTTCGGGTAACATAGAAATGCATCATATTAGACATGTTCGTAAAACAGCTTAAAGAGACTTATCACAAGTGAATTGGTTAAGGATGCTTTCCTTAAGAAAGCAGAAAACAGATTCCGGTCTGTCGCCATTGTCACCGTTATGTTATTCACGGGGCTAAATACCAAGGCCCACCTCTTCACCGTCTTATTAACGTCGATGATAGACTTGTGGATAACAGAGTGATTCACATTGAAAGTTCTATTAAACCTGGTAAAGAGTACTTCTCTAAGCAACTTGAGGAACGCGGGTGGTCTCCTAGAAAGTAAAATGATGTTTAATTATTGACTCGAGTTTTCTCCCTTTTGGGTAAAAAACTATAGAAAAAAAAAATTAAACTTATTTATGACATCAAGCAAAGACAATATAGATGAAAAAGATGAAGGTGGTACACAACCTCCAAAAGAAGAAAAATCAAAAAGAACCGATAGTTAGACTGCTGGTCCTGAAACGTCAGAACAGGTATCTTTAAGTCCTAATGCAATTGCTGAAGCTGATGATTTGGCGTCCGGTTATGAACTGGTTCGAATCTCCTCGAGGGTAAGCAATAATTGTGAGTCCACTCAATTGGTGTACAATTGAGTAGATCCTACACAACTATGTTAAGTTCGCTGTTTGCCTTAAACCCCGACGTCTAGTCGGCGGAATAAGGATCGAGCAGAAAAGCCAAACCACCCTCTTCTACACGTCCGTGCAGAACGTTGGTTTGGGACTACCAGATTTCACATTTCAACGCTGTGTATGAAATAAGACAGTCGGTCTCGGACCTGGACTGAAGCCTTGCGACTTACTTTGCAGGGAAACCGAGCAGGGGACCATAGCATGTCGCTCCCACAATGGACATACGACCAAGAAATTAGGAACGGAACAGACTGATTGTGGGATTAGAGAAGCGCCGACCCTGTTTTAGGACATTCGGTGCGAGGCGAGGAGATATAAGGATGTTAACTCAAGTTTTGACCAGAAATAGTGCTACGTCCATCGGCGCGTAAACCACAACTAAAGTGGCAGGGGAAAGATACCTCTACCAAACAGCCGTCTTGGTCGAGAAGGTTCACGTATCGCCCCGGAGGGAAGTACTGCCAACGAAATTGGGGTACCAAACTGATTATGGAATCTCCTAGTGAGGTTCTAAGATCCACTATATTGCTGGCTCCGACAATCTCATTAATTGAAATGTGCAAACATATCGAACGCTCTAAGGCACCCCGGGGTCCCTGGGGTGCTAGGATAATCCTCGAGAGCGGAGAGGCGCTAAAGATAGGACTTTGATCCTATCCGGGGCGCTAGCCTTACAGAGATCGACAGAGATCGAGAGACCCTACGCGATCGTAGCGTCGATCTTTTATGAGTCCGGTAAGCTTACGTCTCGCGCTGTTACCGGATCGATAAAAGGGAGCTCAGGTCCATAATAACGTGTGGAAATATCGCATGGGTCCTCCCCCCGTAGGGGGGGAGAAGATTGGGATTTCATTTTTTGAAATCAAAAACCTGAACTATTCTAACAAAAATGATCAAAAAGAAACTCAACCTTAAGAAAAAACTGACCGCAACGGTCATTTACGATAAGAAAAAGGCAAAAAAGATGATGGATACTAGCTACTATGTAGCTCAAGGTAAAAACTTGAAACAGTATACATATCTAGAAGCTGAAAAGGGGAGATTAGCTACTAAACGATTAGAAAGCGTCTCAAAGATACTGGACTATTACCGCCAACTCGGATTGGATGATGACCACAAAAGTACAACCGGGAAAATACTCCACAGTATCTACAACAAACATGTGTGCTACGCTAAGGGACAGAAGCCCCTATAATATAGGGAAAACACAAAAAATATTACAGATAATCTCTAGACCAGAGACCCTTATACTGGCTTATAAGAGATTAAAAGGAAACAAAGGTGCTATGGCCAAGGGCTCTCCCGTTGACAAACACACCTTTGACAATTACTCCCCGGCTCAAAAAAGAATATATTATGTAAAAAATATATTCCCTGACGGCTTCAGCCTCAGAGACATCTACAACGCCGGTTTCCTAATATTGAAAGGCGACTACCCTTTTCTATATTCTATATAGGGGATCAAGTCCCAGAATTTGGCTTGACAAACCTGGTGATTGAACAAAAAAAAGACCCATTACGATCCTTCCTTTTATGGATCGAATCGTACAAGAAGCTATAAAAATGGTACTAGTAGCTATCTGGGAACCGTACTTCGAAAAAATGAACCGTTCTTTCGGTTACAGATCAAATAAATCAAGTCACGATGCTATAGTGGGCTTAACATCTGGTAAAACTCAAGGCCTATTCAGAGCTGTTGAAGGCGATATTCCCGTGAGGGCGGCGCCGCCCTCACGGGCAACAACGTGATAAAGCAAACCATGCTAAAACAACTAGACGGAAAAATACAAGACGTCAGATTCATGAGGTTCATGTCCGCGTTTTTCCTATATATAGGAAAAACGCGTACGAGCGAACGATCCCCTTAGGGGATCGTCGCTCCCCCCCTTCGGGGGGGTAGGTTCGCTCGTAGAGCTCCGCTCTGCGAGCGGACCTAGAGATCTCGAAGAAAATCCTATAAATATAGGATTTTCTTCGACATGAAAAAAAGACTAGACTACGACTATGTAGATGGGGAATCTAGAATTGCCCCAGAACTCGGGATACCTCAAGGAGGTATAGACAGTCCAGTTCTGTTCAATATTTACATGCTGGATCTTGACAACTACGTCATGAACGATCTACAAGAATACTTAAATGACCTAAATAAGAAAAAAGGCATTAAAGAAAACGAACATGGAAAAATATCCAAAACTAGAACCCGCTTTTCTTACAAAGTGCTGAAATTAATCAAGGAGCTTAAGAAAAGAAAACAGGAATTGAACAACCCTACTGGATTTTATAACCCATCCACTACAATTGGAGATATTTACGATAGAATTCGCGAAATTAGGATTACAAGACATATGATGCGTCGTAAACCTTCTTTCGACTCAAACAAAATCAGACTCAGATTATACTACACAAGGTACGCAGATGATTGTATTATGTTAACCAACTGCGACAACCAAGTAGCCGAAGTTCTAAAAGGAAAGATAGCCGCCTTCCTTAAAACCAATTTAGGACTAAGCCTGTCTGAAAACAAGACCATGATCACTGATAAAAGAAAAGAACCCGCACATTTTCTGGGTTTTGAACTAAAAAGAGCCATAAAAAGCAGATTAGTTTACCTAAGAAAAGGCTCTAGAATTCTCTTGTCACACTGAGGAGGACTTCCCGTAAACGCGAGTCCAGACAGAGTACGATTAATAAATCGGATGCACCTTAAAGGCTATTGTGACAAAAGAGGTTTTCCACGAGAACTTCCTTGGCTTTCAGGCCTCGACACGCACATCATTATCGAAAGATACAATAGCGTTCTAAGAGGTACAAGTCAATATTACGTAGAATGGATCAAAGAACCTAGCCGTATAAACAGATGGATTTCTATTCTAAGATATTCATGCTTCAAAACTATAGCAAAGAAATATGACATTTTTATAATCTATAAGAAAGGTATTTGCTAAATTCGGAGTCCATCTGAACAACAGTGCAAAAAAAACGGTAGAATGTACAGTAACCCAAACTCACCAAGGGGAAACATTCAGCAAAAGCTGGAAGTTACTTACATACCATGATTTATTGACATTCAACCTTAAACAGGAAAAAAAACAAGCATTAAAAAAAATATTCTGGTCCAGAGAACAGGGTGAGATAGGGGGATATCAACTACCTAAGGGTGGAACACCTACGGTAACACACGAGAACTTCCTAGATTCTATCACTTGGACATCATTCCGTACTCAAGCATCTTTCGATATGCCTTGCGCTATATGCGGAAATGTTGATGATATTGAAATGCACCATATTAACCACATTAGGAAGACACCTTATAAGGATAAGGCGCTACCTAAATTCCAATAGAAACAAATTCTTCAACTAAGAAATCGAAAACAAATCCCAGTGTGCAAAAGCTGCCATCGCTCAGTAATCCACACAGGGCAATACTCAGGAAAAAGATTAACGAATCTTATTGACTACGATGAAAGGTTAATCGATAATAGAATCTTACACGTAGAAAGTTTCGTACATAAAGGCCACGAACACTTCGGGAAAAAACTCGAAGAAAAAGGTTGGAAGAAAACACAATCATCCAAGTTTAAACCTATAGAAAAAGAAACGAACCCACTTCCGCATTAACTTGGAGCGGAAAAAGAGGTTAAAAAAAGAAAAGAAAAAAGATATACATGACAAAAGAAACTAAAAAGAATACTGAAGTAGAAAGTAAAACTGAAAAAGGACATGAAACTACAGGGGCAAACGACTTACCTGATTTTTCCGCAGAACTTACTAAGTTCCCCGTGGCAAATATCGCGGGTATAGAAAGACCCCAAATAGAAAAACTTTCTATTGAAGAATTAAACACAATTCGTGAAAAGATAAGTAACTTATTTGGCATTGCTCCTGAAACAGCAATGGCCGGTATTTGCGAACTAATACGTAGGGGCGCCGCTAACACTGGTACACCCCCTACTTTTCCTGTAGAAATACAGTGCCCACAAGAAAACGTTTCTGCAGGCATAAGCAAATATCATTTATTAGTTATATTAGAACGTATAGAGAGTAAACCCTCTATAAGACAATTAGCAGAAACACTATCTTTAACAATAGTAAAAGGTGGCTTACCTGGATGAAAACGCAAAAAAGAATCCTGGTTTAGATCAATCAGGGGACTTAGCTAGACGTATGAGTACTAAATTACTTGTACAAAAAGACAAACCTCTTACAAAAGAAGAAAAAATTGGGTGCGCTAGTTATGCGCAACGTATACCCAATCTAGACGAACTTTGTGGGTCAACAAGACTTACAAGACTTACAAGTCTTCTTGCCACAGATTTAGAAGAACGTCGAAACAAGCCTCCGGGCAAACCAAAAAGAGAAGCACAAAAACCCTCTAAGGGGAAAGGCTTCAAACCTAGAGATCTGACAACAGCTGAAAAAGTAGCAGCTGATAAAGAATCTAAGAAAAAAAACAGAGAAAACAAATAAACAAAGAAGTTTCTTATAATCTTATAAAAGGATCATTAAAAAAACATAATAAAAAGGTTTCAAATCAATAGCCTAACGGTCACACACTGTCAGGGAAAGAGCTGTATACTGGGAGACTAGCACGTACAGTTCGTGAGTATGAGAGGAATTTCGAGGGAAGGAGGGCAGGAGGGCAGGAGGGCAGGAGGGCAGGAGGGCAGGAGGGCAGGAGGGCAGGACCCGTGAGGGCAGCGCTGAGTCGGAATACTCCCCTCACGGGGAGAATTCCTAGCGCCTCCCTCCGTCGGATTTTTGTAGGTTCCCCTCACGGGTCTCCTGCCCCCCTCACGGGTCCCGCGAGGTCGCTTTTTACGCTTTAGCGTCCCTCACGGGTAAGGTCGCTTTTTACGCTTTAGCGTCCCTCACGGGTAAGGTCGCTTTTTACGCTTTAGCGTCCCTCACGGGTAAGGTCGCTTTTTACGGAGCGCTTGCGCTCTGCGAAGCGCTCAGCTACGCTGAAGCTTCGCACTAAAGCGTCCCTCACGGGTAAGGTCGCTTACCCCCCCTTCGGGGAGGGACGCTAAAGCGTCCCTCACGGGTAAGGTCGCTTTTTACGCTTTAGCGTCCCTCCCCGAAGGGGGGGTAAGCGACCTCCCATATCTATGGGAGCGGACCTACGGATTTGGTCGTAGGCCTCCCTAACGGGTCCGACCCAACCCGTGAGGGGCGCTGCGAGTCTATTCGCGAGTAAAGGGACCCGTGAGGGTCGCGCCTCCCTCCCCGTGAGGGGGGGCGCGAAAATCTCCACCCCCATATATATGGGGCCCGCCGGAGGCGGGGAACAAGTAGCAGACTTCGAGTACGGCCCCCCTCCTCCTAAAGAGAAAGAGGAGGGGGGCCGTACTCAAGATCTGCGAGTTGCTTCCAGGACGGCCGCGTATACCCGTCCCGCCAGGGGCGGGGGAGGCCGTCCTGGAACCCCGTGAGGGGCGCTCCGGACCCGTGAGGGATGCGACCTTCGCACTGAAGCGGAATAGATGACCGTCGCACCGCAGAGAAACGCGTTTCTTTGGTAATAGGCTCCACCCTAGTTATAGTTTATGAGCGAATTCTTTTAGAAAGCCTCCGGCGGGTAAGCCCAGGGGCCGTCGAGGCGGCCGTTTTTTTTTTTGCTGTAACGAACAAATAAACCTTCATCAAGGACGCCGACAAAATCAAGGGCGTTATTTAAGCCACTATAGCGGAGTTTTAGTTGAGTAATCAGTCGTTTTGCACGGACTTTTTTGTTGAATTTTATAAAGCCTTGATAATGACGTTGCGAAATTTGCCCGTACGATGCGACCCCATCTATATGGGACATCGGCGGACTACTTTCCATTTGGAAGATATACTTAGCGGCTTTAGGTTCTATAGAACCTATTATTTGACTGATTCGTCCAGGTTCTTCAAATAAATATTTATTTTCGGGCGTCTCTTTTAGCCTGAAGGCGTATTTTAATTGAAAGCCTTCAGGGTTTTCATTAGCAATATCTATACAACATTCCCAAAGCTCAAAAGGTTTAGTTGAAGATGGCTGTACCAATAAAACCGCGGGTGGGGCTGTAAAATCCAGGCCCTGCGCTGCATTTACTAAATCAGCTATTGCTTCTACCCCTCCCGGATCCGCTTTTAGTTCAGGTGCCGCTGGAGTTTCACAGTGGGTTACAGTTGTTTGCTGATTGTTTAAGGAAGGAGAAGGAGGATGTTTGGGTTCTTCCATCTCAGCAGGAGCGCTTCTAACTTCAAACGTCGAGTCCCCCTTATTTATAGGATATATAGGAAACGAAATCTTCGTTTCCGGAGAAGAGGCAATATAAGCCGCTGCCGCCTCTGAAATTGAAACATCAAGTCTTGCAACGTCTAATGAATTGTCTTTATTTTGTTTCGCAGCCGCTTCCTCTTCGTCCCCAAACACAGCTTCTTGGATTAACGTAAAAGATGCTGACGAACAAGTTATTATTTTAATCTCTTCGTATAATTTATAATACGATGCAAAATCCGGCTTTTGATCCTTGGGCCCAGAAGAAAGATCACTAAGAATCGCATTTAACTGATTATTAGATTGGTTCTCCAATTCATCTTTCTTATGCTCCCATATTGCACCTAGAATTCCTATTGTTGTTGTTTCTTCTTCTAGAACCAGTTCTATAAGTTCCGGATCTTTGGTTAGATCAAAAGTCGGAGCAGCCTTTTTTTTTACTTCTATAATGTGCCTATGAAACACATATTTTAAATGATCGAAAAGTGCGCTATAAACCGAATCTATCAGAAGTTTTCTTTCATTTTCATTTTCATTTTCATTTTTATTTTTATTTTTATTTGGCTCTACCATTAAACCCTACCCCCTACTCTGTCGACGCTGTAACTTTTCGCGAGGATTTCCCCCCCTATATTTATAACGAAGTTTGACACAACGGCATCATACTCGAAACTATAAATAGAAGCGTCCCTATATAAATAGGGCCTCACCAATATATTTCTAAAAAACAGAAAAAAATTAACCACCAATATAGATCTATTTGTACAAAAAAGAAAAAATTTGACCACTAAACTAAAACTAAAACTAAGCATAAAAAAAAATTCCTTCCGTGTATTTTCTTTAACTACAAGAAAAATGACAAAACCCTTATGTTTATTATAGCACACTTTTTTTCGTTTGATCCGTTGGATCAAAAATGATCCGTTGGATCAAAAATGATCCGTTGGATCAAAAATGATCCGTTGGATCAAAAATGATCCGTTGGATCAAAAATGATCCGTTGGATCAAAAATGATCCGTTGGATCATTTGGGTTAGCCGCCCCTTTTGGGACGTACTCCCCCTTTAGAACCTTACGTGCTACTCACACCGCATAAGGCTCACGCCCCTATATATAGGAGGGGCGCGCAAAATGGATACACCTTACCAGTTGGTGGGGTTACAAACGTTGAAAAAGTACAGAGCCCGGCCCGTGAGGGGGACGCTGGATGGATCAACCCTATGAATATGAAGCGGGCCTCCCCCGCCCCTGGCGGGACGGGGAAGCCCGCCCGGGCTTCGCACAGACGACGTATTTGTTTACGTTTACGCTTCTTCCTTGGACGATTGAGCGGAAGAGGTCTCACTTAATGTATCCAACGGGCCATCCACCAATTGAGAATTGGCTTGGGCAGGAGGAGAACCTTCTGATTCCACTTGCAGGTTACCGTGAACAGGAGTCCCTCCGGTTGAATCCTTCTTTTCTTCTAACGAATCCGAGTTATCAGACGTAGTCGAAGAAAGATTTGGATCTAATCTGGGAGGTAGGTTTAGTTCCGCGGGCGGAGAAGGGGAGCTATAATAATCTTTTATCTAATATTTTCAATATCAAAGTCGAAGTTCTCCCCCCCTATATACCCTATATACCCTATATACCTCTATATCTATATACCTATTATATCTATATACCTAGATACCTAATATACCTATATACTTCTATACCCTATATACCTATATACCTATATATAGGGGGGGAGCGAACCTACTAAAAATATGTTTAAATTAAACATCTAATTACCCCCTATAAAATTGATACTTTCAATAAAGTAGTGCAATTTTACCAAAATAAAGATTCAAAATTTTTCAATAAATGCTTACCCCCTATTAAATTGATACTTTCTTTTGGTAATAGGGTACACTATTACCAAAAGAACGATTAAGTGCGAGTTGTTAGTTTATAATACCGGGGCCATGCCCCCCACGCTAGGTTAGCGTAGGAATCCATGCCTACATCCCCTGTACACACGCCAACAATCCCGACTTAACACCATAGAGGAAAGATCCGCGGGGATGAAGCTAAGGTAGAAGCGTCTATATGTCCACATGTCAATCCCGGGCCAGAATACCCACAGCAACACGGGTACCACAGACCCTCCAAGCGATACGATGACGGCATTATACGGACACGAATGTGGCGCAAGGAAACGCGATCGATACACACACACGAACACAATACATATTCACACATGAGGACAAGCTTTTCAGCCTAACTCGCAGGAGTACCACGTGCCTCTTTCACTACTACCGCGCTGATAGGGCATCTGCCCAGGGGTCAGTTTCATCGACCACCTGGATAACCCGCAGAAGCTGGTAATAGACTTTTGAGTCTATCTCGATTAACGGACTCCAGAACGGGCCTCAGATCGCAATGTATTACAAATCAAACAACTGGGCTGACTAAGGTCTACCCCCTAAAAAAACCTCAACACACACGCCCACTCAACATACGGTTTTATAGGGGGGGCTAGAGGTTTAAGTCTTTCACTGGACGAGGCCTCCCACATAGGGTCAGGAAAGTCCCTCTAGAGGGACAGGTGATGCGACCGAGACGAAGCAGGACCACCCGTTAGCTGCGAGCTAACGGGGAAGACCTCGACGGTTAAAATTCCTTACACATCCCACGATGTACGCCTAGTCTCGGGCCAGAAAACGAAAAAACGACTTATCAGTCATAACGGAATGAATATACTTTACTCATGAATTCCTCAAACTTCCACGAAACGGGATACTTCGGTATAAACCGAGACCCTGACAACAAACAAAAACAACTTATCCGCACTAAGCAGGTCACCCAGGAACTAAGCGGCTCCAGTGGTGACATCCGCACTCTTGTACAAAACAAAATCAAAACTCTTACCTCAATACGAAAGAGGACCTTTTTCGTTTTTCGTTTTTCGTTTAAGGCCATTGCTGACAAAGAGTCCCCTCCAATCATCAACAACATTATGCCTATTGTCTCTAGCATTAAAATTCTTACCCTGGCCTATCACAGAATACGACCTAACGCAGGGGCCATGACCCCTGGAACTCAATCACAAACCGCAGATGAATTCTGCAACTCCCGTGTTCACTCCCTGAGTGAACAACTCGCCAATGGTACTTACAATTTCCCCGATGTTAGACGCAAATGGACCCCAAAACCCGGCAAGGGTACCGCCCAAATTCTGGAAGGATCCAAAGAATCTAATACAATCAGGACGGCCATACATAAATGGCATAAATGGCATAAATGGCATAAATGGCATAAATGGAGGTCTCCCCGACTTCGACGCAAAAGTGGTCCAGGCCGCTATCAACCTCATCCTTACAGAAATCTACGAACCTGAGTTCGACGCTCTAAACGTCAGCTTCGGCTTCAGACCCCACCGCGGGTGCCATGACTCCATCAAAGACATCCCTGCCAAAACCCAAGGGATGAAAACCGCCATCGAAGGAGATATTAAAGGGGCCTTCAATTGCCTACAACACGATACCCTTATCCGCCTCCTTTCTAGGAGAATTACGGACAAAAAATTCCTGGCACTTCTATTAAAATGCTGCAAGGCTGGCATCTTCGACGAACTCCAAAATACTCGCACTGACCCTCTATTAGGGGTCCCCCAAGGCGGCATTGTGAGCCCTACTCTCTGGAATAGTTACATGCATGAATTTGACAGATTCATCCTTTTAGACATCAACTTCACTCTAAACGCTATCAACAAAAGACAAAATCGTCACGAAGGAGTTAACAAGAATTCCGCATTCTACAAGTCACTTATTCACCAAAAAAGTAGACACAAACGCAAATACGAATTGTACACAAAAATCGGCGGTACTTTCAGAACTGAAGACAACCGAACGGTACGCCTACCTACTGGCCCCTCGAGCTTAAAGCTCCTACCTCCCATCCATCGCGAACGCGCACTATTCCACAAACGTGAGGTTAGAAGGTACAATCTACTGACCATTAACACCCCAAGCAAATCCCAACGCCAGTCTAAACTACGTTATCACTACGTACGTTACGCCGACGACTGGATCTTCTTTACCAACGGAAAAAGATGCCTTGCAAACCTAATAAAAAACAAAATCGCCAGTTTCCTCCGAGTGTATCTAGGCCTTACCTTATCTCTGGAAAAACGAAAATTACGGATCTTAGCAGGTCTCCTGCTCTATTCTTATCATTTTCTATCAAAGCGCAAAAAAACCCGAAATTAGCCTACACTAAAACTGGCGCCCTTAAAAAGATGAAAAGATGAAAAGATGAGGGTGACCGGCCAAACTAATGTCATATGAATCGACAAGGATCGGCTTCGCGCGCGACTGATCTGGAAAGGATTTCTGGACCATAAAGGCAGACCTAGAGAACAACCCGCCTGGTCCACGCTCCATGATTACGAAATCATCCACAGATACAATCAAATCATAGCCCAAACGGTAAACTACTACGCACCCCTAATAAACTTTAGGTCCACTCTCAACTATTACGTATATATATACGAATACTCATGCTACAAAACGCTCTGCCAAAAGCACCGCACATCCATCCGGAAGCTCATAAAAAAGCATTCTCACCCCATCACCCTTAAGTCCAAATTCAACAACAAAGATAAGGTCGTCTCCCTCCTTACCTGCAAACACTACTGGCCCTCCCATATATATGGGACCCGTGAGGGCGCCACTTGCGATAGGATTCTCACAAATTTATACAGCAAATACTAACCCCTCACGGGGCTGCTAGCGCCCCTCACGGGTCTATCTAACGCCAAAGCTTACTACCGAACTGCCTTCAAACTAAACGCCCGCTGCGTTATCTGTGGTTCCTCACAGGATTTACAAATGCACCACGTCCGACATATTAGAGGGTACCGTACGCAGGCTAAGCTCGGCTTCACTCGCATACTACAGCTCCTTAACAGGAAGCAAATTCCCGTGTGTAAACATCATCACAAATGTATTCACGACGGGAAATACGATAGCATATCGCTGTCAGAATTCTACGACTCTCTTTTAGGCCAACCCGAAAGTTACTTGTTGCTAACTACCCGTTAACTTCTCTTAATTTCCCGCGGCCTGACTAACAAAAGAGAGCCATAATACAAATATATTAAAACACTTAAAACATGGTAAAAACGCAATCGAAAAAAGGTCCAGAGGCTGACGACAAGCCTCCTATGGACAAAACGGAAATTATCGGCAAGTAACTTATGGACCAAGCCGATAAAGTCTGAACTCAGGTCAACCAAGGGGTTGAGAAGAAGGTTGAGCAAACCGACTTCAGAAAAATTATTGATGACGTTTCGGAAACCTATAAATGCCCCCCGCCACTGCCCTTATTGGTACATTTAGTACTTTGCAAGCGGGCGGAACTAACAAAAACAAACGCTCAAACGTAAAAATCAACATCAACACTATACTCTTTGAATCTAAAGTCATCAATGGCATCCTCAGCAAATACTGCAAGGACTTCACTCCGCGCCAATTTGCGGTTTATTTCAGTAATGAAATTTACCTTATCTCTAAAAGACACAATATCACGGGTAATGCATACGTGTCGCTTCCTCGCCATTACTCAAACCTTTTAACTGAAGCAACGCCCGAGGAAAAATTCTGGGCATCAGACTTCCAACTGGAAAATACGGACTGTCCGGAATACATTCGCACGGCGCTTTAAAGCGCTACAACGATAAGTTCATTAAAAAATAAAGTAAAAAAAAAAGGAGTACATCCGTATGATTCGTAAGATCCGTCTTTTCTACCTCTGGTTCAAGTATCACTGGAGAGCCTTATGATAGGTGACTATCACGTACGGTTCGGGAACGGGGCGTTGTTATATACAACCGAAAAGTGGCGCCCTAGTTTCATATATTTTAAAATGAATACTAATCCCCTCTAAAAAGGAAAAAGGAAAAAGTAAACGTTTTTGTAATGGTGGTGTCTATCTACCTCTTGTCTTTCATTTTTAGGCACGCAACGTCGTAAATTTGTCGCAAAGGTTTGCCCGGCCCCCTCACGGGGGCCGCTACTTTAATTATGACGCTACTTCGAGGCCCTATATATACTATATATAGAGGGATTGGCTTTTACCAACCCCTAGATATATTTATATATATATGTACGAAATTATTCTCTCTGCTGTATGGAGAAAAACCGCGGCGATAGTTAACAATTCGAACCTAGGCACTCCGTGTTAAGGGAATTAAACCCAACACACACCGATTTAAACAATTTTAAATAATAAAAAAGCGTCTCACTCCCCTCCTTGTATATAAGGTATATTAAGGTATATAACGTATATAAGGTATATAAGGTATATAACGTATATAACGTATATAAGGTATATAACGTATATAAGGTATATAACGTATATAACGTATATAACGTATATAACGTATATAACGTATATAACGTATATAACGTATATAGGGTATGGACTTTATGTCCATTTTTGGCTGCGCTTTCGCGCTGGGGCCGGGAGCTTTACTCCTAGCGCGCCCGGATTGACAAGACCGTAAGGTTCAGGTCCCATATATATGGGACCTGAACCTTACGGTCTTGTGATTACTACAAGTACGGAGCACTTAATTTATAATATATGTTATATGTTATATGTTATATGTTATATGGTATAAGTTATATGTTATATGGTATATGTTACGCTTCGCAGTTTTATAAAGTACCTTCATCCGTATTTGCACCTTCTTCTTCTTCATTAGGGTACGTAATTTCTAATGAATCTTTATAAATATTTAGCTCATCCAATGCAAGAGCCATCTCTAAAGCTGTCTCTGGATTAGCTAATAAGCGCTTGAAACTAGATAAAGACGAGTTTTTAAACCATAAAAGCGTGCTTGATGGTACTTTAATTTTTATGCTTGCGGGCCATCCCGCATTAGCGTCCCCTTCAAATAATTCTACGTTTTCACGCATTTTACGCGTGAACACGGTTTTATCTTCTATACCAGAAAGAACGGTCTTAAAACTCCCCACCATTTTTTTTTTCCAAATCCGCTCTGTTTTCTCTATTGAAAACCACAGCGGTGGATTTTTCGGATTTAAGTTCCACCTCTACACGTAATAATTGTATAGGTTTCCCTTTTTCTGGTTCTACAGTCTTTAAATACAATCTAGTGTATTCCGAAGACTGACGAGCTCCTATTGTGATGGTTTGACTGGGACCTTCATCATGAGTGCGTAGAACCTTAAGCGGCATCCCTCCCCTTTTTTTTCCTCTTTGCTTCTCGAATTCGAATTGGGCGGCATACGCTTCCGAGAATAGCTCTTTTGGATTCCCCGGATTTGGGGAATCCACTGTTTGTTGAATATCCAAACGAGGTACGTTAAAGTCTTCCTTTACGTTCATGGGGAGATCCACAAAAGTTTCCAGTACGCTATGCGCCGGCGACTTTTGTACACGCACTATATAATGAGCTTTCATTTGAGCTTTTGTTACGCCCACTAACAGAAATTGTTTATTGTTTCTTTTTATTTCAAATCCTACGTAACCACCTACTAAGGCACGTACCCCATAATACATGTCATAAGACTCCGTCCCCGTCCCCGTCCCCGTCCCCGCCCCTTCTACTGGAAGTAATAGATCCCCGCTCCCGCCTACACCTGACGTTGATTCTATTACTAACTCTTCTAAAGAAGGGAAGTTTGTTACAGAATCTATATCCCCCAAATCTAAACCCATATCTACAAAGATTTTTTTTACCAAAAATCTAATTGACGAAAATTTATAACTCGTTAATTTCAGATAATACGTTTTCACGGTATTAATTTCAATATAGGTTGTTTTCTGGAGGATAAAACCATCAAAAAGTCGCGCCTTCGCGCGACTTTTTCAGTTCCTTCGGACATCTAGGACATCTAGAACACCTCGGACACAGTAGAAAGAAGGAACTCAAAACGTGTCGGAGGCGTGTCCTAGATGTATCAGGACCGTGTGGTACGTGTTTAAACAACGTCCCACACTAATTCGAAGGATCAATAAAAGGGAAATCCTCATCCTTTAGTAGTACCCTCGCCATCTAGCAACACTGGTCGGGCTTAATACCTGCAGACGGAAGATCCGAAGACGGCATACCCGAGGCTGGACTCCCCGAAGACGCTGCATCTGTCGAAGACGGCATCCCTGAGGCCGGACTAACCGAAGACGCTGCATCTGTCGAAGACGCTGCATCTGTGCAAGAAGGCATCCCCGAGGCATTGACGATGTTTTACTATATAAAGGAAAACATCGTTGATCCCGTCCCCCCGAAAGGGGTGCAAATTAATATATATATATATTAATTTTATCAATAACGCGACATACGCAAACCCGTCCCGCCAGGGGCGGGGGAGGCGCTCGATAATTACGACTCTCCGTCGGATTTTTGTAGGTCCGCTCTCCCCCCTACGGGGGGTCCCCGTGAGGGGGTCGCTTACCCGTGAGGGACGCTAAAGCGTCCCTCACGGGTAAGGTCGCTTCCCTCACGGGTACGGAGCGCTTGTCGAAGGGATTTTCGCGTCAGGCGCGAAAATCCCTTCGAGCAACTCGCAGATCTTCGAACCCCCTTTTTATAAAGGGGGTTCGAAGTCTGCGACTTGCGTCGGAATTGTCCCCCTCCCCCCTGCGGGGGGGCGGACAATTCCTAGCGCTTCCCTCACGGGTTTGTCCCCCCCCGTAGGGGGGAGGGCAAACCCGTGAGGGAAGCGACCTCTGCGAAGCGCTCAGTCGGAATTCGCCCCGTGAGGGTCACGATCGCGAATTCCTAGCGCATCCCTCACGGGTTTGCGTCCCTCACGGGGCAAATTATGCGACCTACGTCGGATTTATGTAGGTCCGCTCTTAGAGCGGACCTACATAAATCCTAGCGCTTATTACGCTTTAGCGTAATAAGCGACCTGAAGTCGGATTTGTCCGCGGACAAATCCTAGCGCACTAAAGCGTAATAAGCGCTCGGATTTTTGCGCCCCTCACGGGGCAAAAATCCGACACTCGGATTTTTGCGTCCCTCACGGGGCAAAAATCCGACAGAGGACGCGTCCCTGACGGGTTTGCACCGTGAGGGACGCAAACCCGTCAGGGACGCGCTCGGAATTGGGGCGGATTTAGCCTCCCTCACGGGTTGACCCGTGAGGGAGGCTAAATCCGCCAGCGTCCCTGACGGGTTGTCCTGGACGACCCTATACAAATAGGGTCGTCCAGGCAACCCGTGAGGGACGCTGCATACGCCAATTACGACTCTCCTCGCGAACCTAGCCTCGCGAATAGCGGGGCTATTCGCGAGGACGGACGCAAAAATCCGAGCGCTTACCCGTGAGGGACGCTTTAGCGTCCCTCACGGGTAAGCGACCTTATTACGCTAAAGCGTCCCTCCCCGAAGGGGGGGTAAGCGACCCCCTCACGGGGACCCCCCGTAGGGGGCCCGTGAGGGGGGCAGGAGACCCGTGAGGGGGACCTACAAAAATCCGAGCGCTTATTAAGCTTTAGTGCGACCTTCGCACTAAAGCTTAATAAGCGACCTCGACCCCCCGTAGGGGGCCCGTGAGGGGGGCAGGAGACCCGTGAGGGGGACCTACAAAAATCCGAGCGCTTATTAAGCTTTAGTGCGACCTTCGCACTAAAGCTTAATAAGCGACCTCGACCCCCCGTAGGGGGCCCGTGAGGGGGGCAGGATACCTCTTATATAAGGGAGGGGGACCTACAATAAAGGGTGTGTGGAAGCTCCGGCCAAAAAAAGGTCTTCTCTTCGCAGAAAACTAGACGTCGTAGCCAAGAACACGTCCTTATCTATAGAGGATTACTTCAAAAGTAGTGGGTAGCTACTCCAAGGCGAGGTCGCTCAATTTAGTCGGATTTCCCCCCCCCCCCCCCCCCTTAAAAATAAAGGGGGCCGGAGGGAAAAGCAAATCCTAAAAATTACGACGGACGCTTAGCACTCGTGCTTAAGTGGGTCAGCTTTTTGTATATTTGTATATAGGGCCGTGCGGAGGATTAATACTTCCCCTATATTTTTAAGGGCCGTAGGGAAACAACTAATTATACACATTATGACGGATTACGCTACGGGATTTGCTCCCCCTTGAGGATTTATTTTAAGTGCTCGAAGCGCGCCCCTCACGGGGCGCTCTGCTTACACGCCACAATTTTTTTTTGAACCCAGTAGGAATTGAACCTACACTAGCGATTTCGAAGACCGCTGTCCTATCCTTTAGACGATGAGTTCGTATATCGTTTATCTATATATTCTATATCATATAAGTGACAGGTGCACCCTATTAAATAGAGTAGCGGGTAATCTTCATCCGCGTATTTCCATTCAAAGTCAGCTTCAGATGTAAATAAACCTTCTTTTAGAAGAGCTAGTAAAGCAGTCTATTCTACCGTTTCATCTAAAAATAGATCACCCCCATATACCATATATATGGGGGTGAGTGAACATTTATTAAATTCTTAATTTAATTTAATTTTAGACCCCCACTAATCAATTTTAATAGAAAGAATATCTTGTACCAAACGATCTTCTTCATCTAAATAATTAAAAATCCGTTGCGGCCCCCGTGAGGGGCCCCCCGCCTCCCCCCCCCAAAGTGGAGGGGGCCCCTCACGGGGGCCAATTGTAATGATTTAAATTAGGTGTAAATTTACTGACCCCGCGTGCAAAAGCACGTTTAATAGCAAAGAGAACTAACTTTTTAAGAGCTATAATAAAGTCAATGGGTCAAATGTGCCACAAGCCACCCGAAAGTTAAGATTATACCGCAGCATAAGGCCCTACATTAACAGGATATTGATTGTCCACCGTCTGATCACGAATATTCAGATACAACGTCCGACATGAAAGTACTATTTATATGGACCATAACTCAGTTAAAGACCATTTCGAACGTATATATAAAAAGTAGAATCGTCTGCTCGGACGATCCGAGCGGACGAGACTTGCCCCGTGAGGGGTCCGCTCGTAGTTTTAAATATCTTCTATATCCCCCCGCGGATATAAGCGGGTAAAATTAATAGGTCCGCGAGTACGAGTTTTTATCGTACTCGTTAATAGCCCCGGAGCGCTTGTGTCGGAATTGTCCGCCCCCCCCCTACGGGGGGAGGCGGACAATTCCGAGCGCTTCCCCGCCCCTGGCGGACACGGGTTGGGGTACGCCAATTAAGCGCTAGGAATTGTCCGCCCCCCCCCGTAGGGGGAGGGCGGACAATTCCTACGCAAGTAGCAGACTTCGAACCCCCTTTCTCAAAAGTCTTATTTTGCCCCCCCGTATATCCGCGGGGGGAAAATATTCGAGTTTTATCGTACGAGCGAACGATCCCCTTATATATATAGGGGATCGTCGCTCCCCCCCTTCGGGGGGGTAGGTTCGCGCGCACTCGAAGGGAGTTTCGCGTCAGGCGCGACCCTCACGGGTCCCTTCGACAAGCGCTGCGAGTCTATTAGCGAGTACGATAAAAAGATTACGTCCCCCTGACGGGATATTCGTTGCGTGCACTATCTCTTAATTGTTTAAAATCTGATTAAACAGACATATTAATGAATTTTATGCGTTAAAAGGTTTTCAATTAGAGCGGTTGAAAGTTGTTAACAAGTGGCCAATAAAGGGGTTTTAGAGCGATTATCTACCTTTTTAGAAGTTACATCCATTAAAACCTAAAAATAAGCGAGCGATATTCTGGCATAACTTTTCCAATTGCCTTGGGCGGATTTGTGCCAACCTTTCATTATACCCCTTTATTCCACCCTCCAGGGTGGAATAAAGGGGTATAATGAAAGGTTGGAATGAAAGGGTGCTATGAGAGTAGGAGGCCCCCCTGACGGGACGGGTTAACCCCCTTTTTGGGGGGGCTCTTCGCGTCAGGGGGGCCTCCTACTTCGGGTAGACAAATACCTCCCAATTCCACTGGAGGATTTCGGCTTAGCCGAAATCCTGAGGACGGCCCTATATATATATATATATAGGGCCGTCCTAGACAATTAAGATCCGGACGCCAACCTGTGAGGGAGGTTACCCCCTTTTCTTCTTTAATCGATTTTGTAATATTTACTTTTTAACAGGGTAAAATGTAAGAGAGGGTAAACAATTATAAAGAGTAAGTATTCACCCTCCCTTACATTTTGCCTTAAGGTATAAAAAACTAGCAAAACTAGCAAAACTAGCAAAACTAGCAAAACTAGCAAAACTAGCAAAACTAAAATGTTAGGTGGTTATACCCAAGGTCCGTTTAAAGGAAGTCTTGCTTCTGAAAGTCACTTTTAAAAATATGCGAGTTTATCGAATAAATTTTAAAATTCGAGAAACTCGTACTCGCGAATAGACTCGGGGCGCTTCGCACTATGCGCGAGTTTATGTTCGCATAAATTGCCCCGTGAGGGACGCAATTTATGCGACCTTCGTCGGATTTTTGTAGGTTCGCGAGGAGAGTCGGAATTGGGTAGGATTTCGCCTCCCTCACGGGTTAACCCGTGAGGGAGGCGCCCTCACGGGTTAACCCGTGAGGGAGGCGCCCTCACGGGTCCGTAGGTCCGCTCTCCCCCCGTAGGGGGGTCCCCGTGAGGGGGTCGCTTACCCGTGAGGGACGCTTTAGTGCGAAGGTCGCATCCCTCACGGGTCCGCTTCAGTGCGAAGGTCGCATCCCTCACGGGTCCGGAGCGCTTGCGCTTCTCCTGCCGCAGAGGTCGCTAAATTTGCGTCCCTCCCCCCTACGGGGGGGGGCAAACCCGTGAGGGAAGCGCTAGGAATTGTCCGCCCCCCCCCGCAGGGGGGAGGCGGACAATTCCGACGCAAGTCGCAGACTTCGAACCCCCTTTTCAGAAAGGGGGTTCGCCCGTGAGGGGATCTGCGAGTTGTAGGTCCGCTCTCCCCCCGTAGGGGGGTCCCCGTGAGGGGGTCGCTTACCCGTGAGGGACGCGCCGCCCCAGCGTCCCTCACGGGTAAGCGACCCCCTCACGGGGCGGGACCCGTGAGGGGGGCAGGAGACCCGTGAGGGGAACCTACAAAAATCCGACGGAGGACGCGTCCCCCGCCCCTGGCGGGACGGGGGACGCGCCGCCCCAGCGTCCCTCACGGGTAAGCGACCCCCTCACGGGGCGGGACCCGTGAGGGGGGCAGGAGACCCGTGAGGGGAACCTACAAAAATCCGACGGAGGACGCGTCCCCCGCCCCTGGCGGGACGGGTTTGCCCCGTGAGGGACGCAAACCCGTGAGGGACGCGCT
>Ga0307946_1000523_pt1 | contig 21229 bp, 19 predicted proteins | sample OrgLakmetagen230_FD_203153 | JGI IMG/M metagenome (GOLD analysis project Ga0307946, IMG submission 203153) | Saline water microbial communities from Organic Lake, Antarctica - #230 | ecosystem: Environmental > Aquatic > Non-marine Saline and Alkaline > Saline | place: Antarctica: Organic Lake...
GTTTGCCAGGACCTCGACCCGGAAACCACCCTCTTTGTTGTCGCTTCAAAAAGCTTCAATACACTTGAGACTCTGAAAAACGCCGAAGCAGCGCGTGACTGGTTTTTCCAGCAAGGCGGCCAGCCCGATCAGGTCAAACACCACTTTGTTGCCGTTTCGACCAACATCAAGGCCGCCACAGAATTCGGTATCGATGAAGCCAACCTGTTTCCCATGTGGGACTGGGTAGGCGGTCGCTATTCACTCTGGTCTGCCATCGGACTGGCCCAATCTATAGTGATCGGGTTCGATAATTTCGAACGATTACTCAGTGGCGCCCATGACATGGACGAGCATTTTCGCACCACAGGCCTGGAGCACAACTTGCCGGTCATTATGGGCATGCTAGGAGTCTGGTATCACAACTTCTTTGGCGCTGAATCTCACGCGGTACTCAGTTACGACGAAAGCCTGAAAGACCTGCCTGCCCACCTGCAGCAAGTTGATATGGAATCCAATGGCAAGTTGGTCACCCAGGATGGCCATCCGGTCAGTTGGCCGACAGGACCGGTGATCTGGGGTGGCACCGGCACCAACGGCCAACACGCCTACCACCAGTTACTGCACCAGGGCACCCGACTGATCCCGACCGATTTCCTAATGCCGCTGAAAAGCCAGAACCCGGTCGCCGACCACCATCCCTGGCTGTTTGCCAACTACCTCGGCCAGCAACAAGCCCTGCTGGAAGGTAAAACCGAAGCGGAAGTTACAGCCGACCTTAAGGCCAAGGGTTTGGATGCCGCCGCCATTGCCGAACTGGTACCCCACAAAGTGGTGCCCGGAAACCGCCCCTGCAACAGCCTGGTGTTTGAACAGGTTACACCCGGGGTTGTCGGCGCATTGATCGCCCTGTACGAACACAAAGTCTATGTTCAGGGAGTAATCTGGGGCGTAAACAGCTTCGACCAATGGGGGGTCGAGCTGGGCAAGCTACTGGGCAACAGCGTCTTCGAGGCTCTGGAAACCGGTAATACCGAGGGTTACGACAGCTCAACCGCACGCTTGATTGAGCGATTCAGACAAGCCAACAGCTAATCGGAGCAGTCTCTGCCAGTTCTCTGTCGCAATGGCAACGAGGACTGGCAGACCGCCAGGGGGAAAAAAGCAATTCTGAGGCTCGATATCCACAAGTCTGATATACCCATGTGGGAGCCCACCCCTGTGCGCGACAGGGAGCTAACCCCGCCACCGCCCAAATCCACACCCAACAATCAAGTCTCAGCCACCAAACCCATTCCAAACGCCAATCACTTACTGACGCCACAGGTCACTTTTGAACCCTCCACAACCCAGCTACCTGACCAAAAACACATAAACGTCAAAACCTTGCCACAGTCAGACAAGAAATCACGGTTTCAGCCTTGCAACGCCAAAAAAACCGCATAAACTCACCTTTATTGAGAGACAAGTAACAATTTAACTCGTTTGAAATGGCTTTAACGGCGCTAATTCGATTGAGAAGAGACTTGTTGGCACAAATCTGGCTTGGGCAGACTGATACACATATTAACTTTGGGAACTGAACTATGAAACAACAAAAAGGTTTTACGCTGATTGAACTCGTTATTGTGATCGTAATCTTAGGTATACTATCTGCTGTAGCATTACCGAGATTTGTCGACTTGAGTGGCGACGCTCGTCAGTCTTCATTGCTAGGCTTAACTGGAGCACTTAATTCAGCTGCAGGTATTTCCAGAGCAGCCCAACTTGTTAATAGCGGCGCCCTTGGTGCTTCAGTTACGTTAGACGGACAAACCGTTACAATGGTAAACGGGTATCCGACAGCGGATGCAGCTGGAATTGTACTTGCAGCAGGAGTAGTCGCAACCGATTACACGTCAGCAGGCGGTGGGACTGATGGCGCTGATGCAATTACTTTTACTCCTTCGGGATTTAGCGGTTCAAACTGTAAAGTAGTCTACACTGCTGCAGATGCTAGTTCCGATAACACAGCGCCTATAACAGCCGGTGCTTCGGCAGTTGCCACACTGACAGGCTGCTAATATCCATTCTTTTTCAGTTGAACTGTAAAATAGAAAAGCCTTCACCCAAAGCAATAAGGGTTGAAGGCTATGATTTATTTCTAGAATCAGCAAACTGGATAAATTGACGAAGTTAAAACAGATAGACAGAGGGGACCAGCATGCCCATTCCCCACCAACATCAAGGCTTCACCCTCACAGAATTAGTCATCGTTCTCGTCATCCTCGGCATCCTGAGCGCAGTCGGCATAGGCCTGTTCGCAAATTCCGGAACCTACGCCACGCTTCTCGCCCGCGACCAGTTCATCTCCTCCGCCCTGCTTGCCCAAAAACGTGCGCTGGCTAACACGGATGTGTCCAACTCCGTTACCCTGACGTTACAACAGGACACCGCTGAATGGCGCTATCTCATCAGCCAGGGTACGTTCACGTTCAGCACTCGCAATGCGGATCGAAAGAATGCCCAGCTCACTATTGCTGGAACCGCTGCCACGAACAGTCAAAGCTTCACATTCGACCGACGGGGTCGAGTTGGCAGTAACATTCAGTTTAATTTTGCCGGCAATGGCACCAGCCACCTCGCGTGTCTGGGTTCTACCGGATTCGCCTACACGGGGAGTTGCGAACCATGATGCGCACGTTCAGGGGCCAGCGAGGGGTCACACTGGTTGAACTGATCATCACGATCGTCATCATCTCCATTGCCCTGGCGGGCACTATTATTGCCTTTTCCAATGTGGTCGGGCGCAGTTCGGACACGCTGTTTCAGAGCAGATCCATTGCACTTGCCCAGGCCTATCTGGACGAGATTCTGGGCCAACCCTTCGACCGGGATACCCCTGAGGGCGGCGTTCCTCCTTATATAGGTGTGTGTCGAGTGAACGGTGGGGATGCCGCCGACCGCGACACCTTTCGCAGCGTCGACCAATACGACGGGCTGGTGTTGAGCCCACCGGAACTGGCGTCAGGCGCTATCAGTGAAGGTTATGAGGGTTATACGGTCAGTATCAGTGTCACTTGCGTTAACGCTGCAGCCGAGTTGGGCAATGGTGATATTCAACAGGCAAAACGTATAGAGGTGAACATCAGCAGCCCGACCAGTCAGACGGCGGTTTTCAGTGCCTACAGAGGCAATTTCTGATGGGGCGTTTAACCGGACAAAGAGGTTTCACTCTGACTGAACTAATCATTGTGATCGTGTTGCTGGGTATTATTTCGGTTATTCCGATCAGCTTTATCCGCTATTCGGCACAGGGCGCTCTGGATACCGCCAACCGGCAGCGACTGGCCATGGCAGCCGGCGTTATCTCAGAACAGATCAGCCGGGAAATTCGTGTCGCCCTTCCGGGGAGCGTTCGCCTAAGTAGCGACAAACGATGCCTGGAATTAATTCCGATTATTGCCGGAACTGTCTACCGTAATGCGCCGATCATTTCTGCCCAGCCCAGCTTTCCTGTATTGGCGCTGCCGGGTGGCGGTTCCAGCACGGGGCATGCTGTTATTTACCCCTATGCAGCCACGACCAGTGAACTTTACAGCCCAACAACACCCGGCGTCCTCTCGCCGATGTCAGCGACATTGCCAGCGGGTACAGGGACGGTAAATCTGACGTTCGACTCCGCCAGCCACCAGTTCCTAACCGACTCGCCCATGCGCCGGGTTTTTATGGTGGATACACCCGTTACTTTTTGTCAGGAAGGCCAGTTTGTCTATCGATACAGCGACTATGGCTTTCAGCTTACCGTTGGCGCAGCCCTACCCGGCACTTTTGCTGATGGTCGTGAAGTCATAGGCGCGCCACTGGAAACAAGTTCGCTTATGTTCAGTTTCGTACCACCCAGCCTGCAACGCAATGGTCTCGTGACTTTTGAGTTTGCCCTGCAATCCGATCAATCTGCCGAACGCATTTATGTGGCGCAGGAGGTACAGTTACGCAATGTCCCCTAAGCAGAATCAACGTGCATTCAGGCAGCGGGGCGTGGGTCTTCCCCTGGCTATCTTCATTATTACCGTGCTGGCATTGATTGTCGTCACCATCACCCAGTTGCAGCAAGGTACCGCAGAAATGGAAATACAGGATCTGCAATCTAAGCGCGCATTCTATGCCGCCGAATCCGGTGCCCAGGCCGCTCTGGCACTGCTCTTTCCGCTGGACGGCAGTGCAGGAGCCAGTTGCTCCATATCCATTTTCGAAAACACCTTCTCCGTCGCTGGCCTGAACGGATGCAGCGTCAGTGTCTCCTGCAGCTCGGATAGTCTGGGTTCCACCACTTATTTTACGCTGACCAGTCAGGGAACCTGCGGGTCTGGCCTGGACCAGAGCAGTCGCATTGTTGAGGTACGAGCACAATGATCGCTTTGAACAAAGTCAGTCAGGCTCTTGTAAAAGGGCTGATTATGTTAAGCCTGCTCTTCGCAGGACACAGTTTTGCAGAGACCTACACCTTCCCTGAGGATGTGGGTACCGGACTATTCTCGGATTGCACCGTCACTGACAACGACATTAATTGTCTAGGCGATATTACTCTTTCAAAGAATAATTTCGACAAGATCATTTTAAACCAAGCATTTACTTTGACTATTGAGGGCGCCCTGTCAATTCCTGAAGATGCTGATATAAACCTTCCCCCTAATTACTCATTTGACATAGTTGTTGAAGGCAACCTTTCTGTTAGCAAAGAAGTGACAATAAATGCCAACCTATCGGCAGCTGGAGATATCAGCTTTGACAAAGAAGCGACTATTAATGGCAACCTATCGGCAGCTGGCGATATGAGCTTTGATAAAGAAGCGGAGATTAACGGTAATCTTGATGCAGAAGGCAACCTTGATTTCAAAAAAGATAGTAGCGTAGTAGGAAACTGCACAGCCAATGGTGGAAACTACCCGGAGTATTGCAGTTCTACGCTCCCCCCTCGACCTGTAGTCGAATACCGGTTTGATCAATGTCAGTGGAATGGCACTACCGGAGAAGTGCTGGATTCCAGCAATAATATTATTCACGGAACTACCGTCAACGGGGCACAAACTGTTGAAGCTGGACAAGTAGCACGTGCGGGTCTTTTCGACGCCGGTGCCAGTCAGTATATCAACATTCCACATGATCCCTTACTTGAAATGAGCGTGGGAAACCAGGTCAGTGTGTCCATGTGGATCAAACAGACTGCCAGTCAATCCGGATCTGGCTGGATCACTCTGCTCTCCAAATCCGATCGCTCTTATACGATGCAACTGAGGGATGGCGAAACACCTCGATTCACGATTCACGATGAAGGCTTCAATTTCGTCGATGCAGAGAACCCCATCCCACTCGATCAATGGGTTCACCTGCTCGGCACCTATGATGGCGACACCGTGAAGCTTTACGTCGATGGCGAACTGCAAGGAGAAAACAACGGTGTTGGGCAAATGAAAAATGCCTCCGGTTACGACCTGGCCATTGCCGAAAACCTTGAAAGTAGAAATCGTTACTTCAATGGTTTAATAGATGAAGTGAAGGTCTATGATCGAGCCTTGGGTGAGCCAAATATTGCAACACTTTATGACAATGAATCCGGCGGATTGAACTGGGACGGCAGTGCCGTTAGAGTCACCTGCACAGTGAATTCCTGCGCGAACAGCAGCGTCATAAATGGCCTGCCCAAAATGGAAGTTTCTTCGTTTACAGTGATCAATACCTTCTCCCTGCCAGAACGAACAAGCGTCAACTTCACGCAGAATTTTGAGAACGCTCCGCTTGTTTTTACGCTACCCACTACCGAGGGAGGCCATACAGCAGCTCATCGCATCAGCAACGTCACCGCATCGGGTTTTAAGATCATCACCGCCGAGCCTGAATCGGAAGATGGCCAGCACATCGCCATGGGCCTTAACTTTCTGGCCATTGAGTCTGGTATTTATAGATTACCCGACGGGCAGCGACTTGAGGCCTGCAGCATAGAGACAACCAAAGCTCAGCAGTCCATTGGTACCGACGAGTGGGAGACCATATCCTTCTTTTCGAACTTTACTGAAACACCTGCGGTGCTGGGGCAAATCCAGACCATGGCAAATGAGATCGGAGATGTTCCGCAAAACCCCTCCATTCCCTGGCTGACAACGGCCATCAGTGACGTAACGGCCGATGAAACCCACCTGGCTCTGGAACGGTCAGAGACCAAGTCCGGATCGATTGACCTGCCGGAGACAATTGCCTATCTGGCGGCAGAACCGACAACGGGCCGCCAATCCTTTACCACCAGCACTCAGGATATTGAATACGAAATCATCAGGACTGGCCCAACGATCAATGGCTGGGGCTCCTGCAGTACGGTGCAATACTCGGCTCCCTGGACAGAGGAAGGTAATCGCATTCGGGCTATCCCACTGGCTTCGATGAATACCCGCCTGGGTGAGGATGACGGTGGCTGGCTTAGGCGGTGTCCGGAAAACCTGACCAACGAATCCCGGCGGGTCAGACTGGTGGTCGATGAAATTCGACGCGGTTCTTACAACTACGATAACAACCGCAGCCGCTCTCAGCCCGAGCGAGCAGGGATATTCGTGTTCTCCGACAACTTTGTCACCGAGGCCGTGCGGCTGGATCACCTGCGCTTCACCCACCCGGCTTCCGGCATCATCTGCGCTCCCTCGACCATTCAGTTGTCTGCCTGTGAAGACAGCAACTGCTCAACACTCTATACCGGAAACGTGACAGCAAATCTTATCCCTGCCGGCGCCAACAGTCGCTGGTCTGGGTCTGGGGCCCGTGTGGTGGCCAACCAGGTCGAGTTTTCCGGGGGCGTGGTTGAGCTTGAGTTACGCCATACCCAGCCCGGACAAATCACCCTGAACACGAGCAGCACCCCCTTGCCGGCAAACCCATTGGTGTGTGTCAGCGGTGGCAGCGTCTCCAATTGCCAGATGGAATTTACAGAGGCCGGCTTTATTGTCACCGTGCCTGATCTGATCGCGAACCGACCGGACGGCCCGGTGACCCTGCGCGCTGTGCGGTCTGAGTCCAACGATCCGATGACCTGCACACCGGCGTTTTCCGGCGACAGAAACATCCGTTTTTGGTCCGATTTTGTGAACCCCAACACCGGTACCAAATCGGTGAACCTGGATGGCACCACGGTAAACACCGCCTCGCCCGGCACACTCCTGAGCCTGTCCTTCGATGCCAATGCCGAGGCCAGTATCCCCAGCATCCGTTATGCAGATGCGGGGCAAGTGCGGCTGAACGCCCGTTATGAAGGCAGTGGTGACGACGCAGGGCTGGTGCTGGAGGGGAGTGATCTGTTTGTATCCCAGCCGGCTGGTTTTGTATTGACTCCGGAGAACTCTTGTCCTCAAGCAAACGCCGACTGCACGAATACCTGGCAAGCTGGCTCGGGTTTTGAACTTCTCATCGAAGCCAAGGCCTGGGACAGTGACAGCGATACCGATTTGAGCGATAACCTCGCTACGCCCAATTATCAGCAATCAACTATCGTCCTGAGCCATCGGTTAATCGAGCCGGCAGGGGTTCCGGGTGATCTGAAGGTCAGTCAATACGACCACAGCATCGCCAGCGACGGTGCAGTCATTATTGAGCAAGAGCTTTCAGAAGTGGGGGTGTTTGAAATTGATATGACGCCTCCGACGTACTTTGGCAAAGACCTGGGACAACACACGAGCGCATTGACGGCCCGAATGACACCTGCCTACTTTACCGTATCCGTGACTCCAGGCAGTCTGGAACCTCATTGTACGGTGGGCACACTATTCGGCTATTCAGGTCGGGCACTCGGTTGGCTACTGGTGCCTGAGCTTGATATCGTAGCCAGCAACGCAAGAGGCATCACCACGGCCAATTACACACTGGGTAATTTTAACAAGCTCAGTGCCAGCAGTTTGGCTCGAACGGCGCCTGTCGCAGATCTGGCGGCACGCAATGCCGCGGGGGATCCGTTCTCGATGGACAGCACGCTCAACGCGGGAACGCTGACCGTGACCGAGCCCGGTATGCAACGCTATCAATTTGCATCGGACGACGCCTTCACCTTTCAAAAGACCATTGACAGCCGGGTAGCGCCGTTTGAGCCCCAGCTTGCCATCAACCTGGCGTCGCTTATTGATGACGACACAGTGAGCGCCAGCGTCTTGCCAGTGGATTTGACGCCATTGGCGAATTTTGAGTTGCGGTATGGCCGGATCCGACTGGAGAACAGTTACGGACCTGAGACCCGGGACCTGATTGTGCCGATGCGCGCAGAGTACTACGACGGAACCAACATGGCCGTGAATGAAGCTGAAAGTTGCCGGGTATACAGCGAAACGGACGCCACGCTTGCCCCGGCCATTGCATCATTGGTGCCGGTTACAGATACCCTGTTAGCAGGTGCTGTCAAACCCGGATCAGAACTGGTTCTGGAAGCGCCTGGCGCAGGCAACACCGGATCAGCGCGCCTGACCATGAACGTACCGTTATGGCTGCAGGATGACTTCAATGGCGATGGCTCGCTGGGTTCACCCAAAGCAACCGTTACTTTCGGCGTCTATCGTGGGCACGACCGGATTATATACTGGCACGAAGTAGAGCCCTGAAAGCGCCTGAAAAGCGGGATCACAGTGGCCACAACTGCCTGCGCCCCTGTGGCTGATCGTCACTGACAAAGCGCACCAGACCATCATAATCGAAACCCCGCCAGTCACTCAGGTACTGGCGAATCAACGATTCACCTGGTACGTCCATCGGCACGATCGCTTCATTGCAGCCTTTGCCTTCAATGTGCCAGTAACACTGGTCGCCACTGGCAAATACCGATACCCGGCTCAGATCAGCCAGATCCAGCTCTGTTACTGCACCGTTGATGCGCATATAGACCAGTGCATCTTCGGTCAGTATAACGGCAGGCCGCACGGTGGGCTCCGGGATCGTCCGGTTTCTGAAACGCATGATCATCGGGCATCGAAGTCCGGCAGGCCGTTCAATGGGTCGTCTGCATCCCCCGAATCCCGCACCACCAGTATGGTGGACCGACGATTGATGGCACGGCCTGCGGCTGTATCGTTGGTGGCTACCGGGAACCGGTCGCCCTGGTAATCGGTCCGGATAATGCTTGGATCAACGCCTTGCTCCACCAGATAATCGGTGACCCGGTTGGCGCGCCGCTCCGACAGCCTTCGGTTATCGTAGCGGGTGCCCACGTTGTCGCTGTGACCCACAACTTCCAGTGCCAGAATGCGCTCATCTGCCAGTACATAGTCGACCAGATTATTCAGCACGGTTTGCGCCGTGGCATTCAGAATCTCACCGCCACTGGGATAATTCACCACGCTGCGCTCGATCTGGGAAAAATTCACCGGCAGCAAACCAGCCGAGCAGGCCAGATAGTCGTTATAAAACGCTGTAAACTCGACCGGCGATACGCGGACCCGAATTGACTCCGACCCGTAAGATGCTCGCCGGGTGAAGGTCGGTGCCATACCATTGGCCAGCTCGCCCATGATGCGCCGCGTGCGGTCTGCATCGACCCTCAGCGGGATATCACGATCACGCACGACCACGTAGCCCAACTCACTGGTCAAAGCGCTGGAGCGCCACTCAGGGGCTTCTATGGTCAAAGCAGCCTGCCCCAGGGCCATTTGATTGCGAGTGGCCTGCAGATAAAATTCCAGATCCCGGCCCGCTTCATGATAAAACACAGCCAGGCCGTACTGGGGGATAGGCTGATAAAATTTGCAGTAATACTGATTTGCCTCCAGTTGCCAGGTGGTATTGGTCAACCCGGTGCCATAATTAGCAGCCCAGGCAGCCGGAAAACAGCTCCAAAAGACGAGCGCGATCAGGCTGTTGCGGCCAAAAGTAGCCGCCGACCCCAGGTTCAGGGCGAATCGTTGCCGAGCTGTCATGAATTGTCTCCAGTGGTTTGCCGTTTTTGGCCCCCGTTTATGATAACCCAGCAAACGCCTTGCCATAACTGACCAGTTCATTAAGATGACCGTCAAATTCATGGTCTGGAGCGCGCGTGTCGCACCCCGAAGCTCACTGGCTGTTATCGCAGCGTTTTCGTGGTTACTACCCGGTTGTCATCGACGTCGAAACCGCAGGCTTTAATGCCCGCACCGACGCCTTGCTTGAAATTGCCGCCGTCACATTAAAAATGGACTCGGAAGGTTGGCTGGCACCGGATAAAACCCTATTTTTCAATGTTCAGCCCTTTGCCGGCGCCAACCTTGAAAAGGCGGCACTGGAGTTCACGGGTATCGACCCACATAACCCCCTGCGTGAGGCCATTGATGAAGCCGATGCGCTAAAAAGCATTTTCAAAATGGTTCGTCACGGGGTCAAGGATGAAGAGTGTAAGCGCGCTATTCTGGTGGGTCACAATGCCACCTTTGACCATTCATTTCTGATGGCGGCAACCGAACGGGCTGATGTCAAACGCAATCCGTTTCATCCGTTTTCCACTTTCGATACATCGGCCCTGGCGGGCCTTGTTTATGGTCAAACAGTGCTGAAAAAAGCCTGTGAAACAGCGGGTATCGACTTTAACGACCGCGAAGCACACAGCGCAGAATACGACACCCGTAAAACCGCCGAACTGTTTTGCGATATGGTGAATCGCTGGAAGCAACTAGGCGGCTGGCCGCTGGTACCGGAGGTTGACCATTTCGAAACCCAACAGGAATTTATGGATCGTCAGGAGAACGGATTATGAAATGCATGGCAGACTTGTGCGTTATACCCGTAGGCAACGGTGTCTCGGTGGCCGATGAGATCGCCGCCTGTCACCGTATTCTACAGCGGTTTCCGATCGAAACTCAGTTACACGCCTATGGCACCAACCTTTATGGCGAATGGGACGACGTGTTCGCAGCCATCAAAGCCTGTCATGCTGAACTGCATGAGCAGGGCGTTACGCGTCTCTCATCAACCATCAAGGTTGGTACTCGCACCGATAAAAACCAAACGTTTGCAGACAAGATCGGTGCTGTTGAAGACCGTTTAAAATGACCCCTCTCCCGGCGAGTCAGCCTATTTAAGACGACTCACCGGGTAACGGGAAGGCAACGACTGCTGTTCAGTCAGTCGCCTTTTCAGTCTTCTTCTTTATCGTCCGCGCCTTCGACTTTGGTCGACCGTTGTGCCATACAATCTTGCTTTTGTTGCGCGCGAGCTGGTCAAAGGCAAAGTCGTCTACGGTCAGCATATCGAGTACGTCGGCTTCATAGGCGACCAGGAAGCTGTGATCCTCCTCACTGATCAACTCCGCCTTAAACGCTTCATCAAAGCGTTGTTCAGGGTGCAATGCCGTCATTGGCAACTCCCCTTTAGCGAAGGCCTTGTCGACCACTTTATACAGACCGGCGGCGCGCTTGTTGTCTTTCAGCAAGGCGTTGTAACGTGCCAGTGGATTCTCTTGCTGACCGTCTTCCCAGGTCTGCCAGGTGTCTTCGATCAGATAGCTGCGCAACGGCGTATCGGTTGAAATATTACGGGCTATGCTCGATACCAGCCTGTCCGCAGGCATTGACCAGCGCTTGCCCAACGGCAACACAACCGGGCGTACCAGCGTGGTAACCACACGGTTCGGCAAGTTATCGAGTATTTCGTCAACAGCGACTTCGGCCCGATGCAGCAGGAATTCACAGCTATAGCGCATCAGTGTGTCTTCGCCCGCCACCTGAGTGCCTTCATGCCACTGCTTAAGCACCATTGACGTCATATAGAGATTCGACAAAACATCGCCGAGCCTGGCCGACAGCATTTCCCGTAATTTAAGCGAACCGCCCAACGTTCCCATGGCAACATCGGCCAACAGGCTGAATGACGCACTGAACCGGTTAACGGCACGCGCATACCGTACCGCATCACCACTAAAGGGCGTATCCCCGGCGGGAATGCCCAGTGCGGCAGTCAATGAGCGGGCAACGTTACCCGCCGCCATACCTATATGGCCAAATATGGCCTTGTCGAACGCCATTGCATCGTCGTTATCCTTGGCTTCCAGCTCTTTCAGAACCCATGGATGGCAGCGAATGGCGCCCTGACCAAAGATCATCAGACTGCGCGTCATGATGTTTGCCCCTTCAACGGTAATCGCGACCGCCGTTGAGGAGTAACCGATCCCCAGATAGTTTCGTGGCCCCAGCGTCACTGTCTTACCGCCATGGACATCCATCGCATCAGTCACCATCTGGCGTTGAAATTCGGTCAACTGACTCTTAAGAATCGCAGAAGGCACGGCGGGTTTTTCACCGGCATCAATCATATTGGCAGTATGACTCACGGTTGCACGGGCGATATAAGCCATCGATGCGATGCGCGCCAAGGGCACCTGCACGCCTTCCATATCCGCCACCGGGATATTGAATTGGCGACGAATGCGGGTAAAACCACCGGCCAGACCGGTCATATAACGTCCTGTTCCACTGGCTCCGGAAGGCAGAGTAATGCAGCGCCCGACCGACAAACATTCAACCAGCATGCGCCAGCCCTGACCGGCCATATCAGTCCCGCCAATCAACCAGTCCATCGGTATAAACACATCCTTCCCAATAATCGGTCCGTTCATAAACGGACTGCCAATAGGCGCATGCCGGCGACCTATTTCCATGCCTTCCGTATCACGCGGAATCAGCGCGCAGGTGATGCCTATATCTTCTTTATCGCCCAGCAGTTTGTCAGGGTCAAACATACGAAACGCCAGGCCGACGACTGTGGCAATGGGCGCCAGTGTGATCCAGCGTTTTTCAAAATTCAGCCGTATCCCCAGCACTTCTTTACCGTCATGCATGCCTTTACAGACAATACCGGTATCAGGAATTGAGGTAGCGTCAGATCCGGCGCGCGGTCCGGTCAGGCCAAAACAGGGGATGTCTCGGCCATCAGCCAGGCGTGGCAGGTAATGGTCTTTCTGCTCCTGAGAGCCGTATTTGAGCAAAAGCTCACCTGGCCCGAGCGAATTGGGTACGCCAACGACCACCATCAGAGTTTCATTAACGGATAATTTCTGCAGGACCGCCGATTGAGCCTTGGCAGAAAACCCGAGACCCCCATATTTCTTCGGGATAATCATCCCGAAGAACCCTTTTTTCTTCAGATAATTCCAGGCGTCAGCTGGCAAATCAGCTCGCTCGTGAGCAATATCCCAGGCGTTGCACATGCCTGCCACTGCGCCACACTCAATATCTACGAAGGACTGCTCTTCATCGGTCAGGCCAGGATTGCGGTTGTCCATCAGTACGCGCCAGTCTGGCTGACCTGAAAACAGCTCGCCATCCCATCCAACCGTTCCGGCTTCCAGTGCCACCCGCTCGGTCGCCGAAACCCTCGGTGCGACCTGTTTAAAAATGGCAAACAGTTTCGGGGTCAACCAATAGCGGCGAATAGCTGGCAATCCACCCACAACGGTGCCGATTGCGGCGAGAAATAGCAGAGCGCCGAGGACGGGGCTCTGCCACAAAAATCCTACAACGCCAACAGCGGCAAATCCAATAGCCAGCGCTACAGCGCCCATCTCACGGCGCAAAATGACGATGCTGACAATAATAACCAACACTAGGATCAACAAATGGTTCATCGTGATCTCCCAATCGGTAAAACGATACTGAACAATAGACAGCTGCTCACAATCCTGCGTGCGGTCACTAATAGTACTAGGCCCAACAGGACGGGTCAGCTGACGCTTGTAAAACACATGTTTGAAACTTAGCGACTTGTTGGCCAACTTGCCAATTTAAAGCGAGCCTTTTCGCAGTTTGTTGACACAAAGGAATGAATAGGGAGTCAGTTAGGGAGAAACTAAAAAAAACCGGGCAAAGCCCGGTTAAAGAGGAGAGTATTCTTTGATTACAGCTGTGGAGCCCCTGAATCATTTCCCTGGAGTGGCTCTGAACCCGGCGAGCAGCGTTAACTCCTTCAGGCCGTGCTGATCGATCAGGACGTATGTTCACCAATAAACGTTTTCAACGCGCTGGCTGGTTGCGCGCCAACACGGGTGCCAACAGGCTTGCCATTCTCAAACATCATCAGTGTCGGCAGACCCCGGACACCGTATTTTGAAAGCACTTCCGGGTGCGCATCGGCATCCAGCTTAACAATGGTAACTTTGCCTTCGTATTCGCTGGCAAGATCTTCAAGTACCGGAGCAATCATCTTGCAGGGGCCACACCAGTCAGCGTAGAAATCGACCAGTGTCAAACCCTGACCTCCTTCAACATTGGCATTAAACTGCTCTGCATTTAGCATCGTTACATTTGACATGATTCGTACCTCTGGGTAGGTGAGTATGATAGAGGCTATGGTATATTCTTTATAATTCGATACTAGACCCTTTTTTTGAGCATCTTTATGCCATATTTGGAACAATCCAACCCTTGAGATCCTGTATTTATGAAACTGGATGGCCTTTCACTCTTTATCGACACTGTTAAAGCCGGAAGCATAACCGCCGCAGCGGCCAGGCGGGGCATGCCGAAATCCACTCTGAGCCGGCAACTGCGGCAGTTTGAAGAAAAGCTCGGGGTCAGCCTGCTGGAGCGCTCAACCCGCCGCATGGACCTCACCGAGGCGGGCAGGACACTCTACGATAACGCACAGCCGTTCCTTGACGAACTGGCCGACATTCAATCATCGGTACTGGCCTTCCAGCGCCACCCCAAGGGCCGGTTGTCAATACAAATGCCACAGGAGCTGTTCACCACCCAGATGGGCGAACTGATCAGCGAGTTCCTGCAGCGCTACCCGGATATCAGCCTCAGTTGCACCCAATACAGTGGTCAATACCCGTCACCCTCGCCTGACCACGACCTGCAGTTCATTCTTCACGACGCACCCCTGCCTGACAGCGACTGGATCGCTCGGTCGTTGATGAGCATTCCCCAGGGTCTCTATATTGCCAGTCACTGCGCCGAAAAAATGCCGACAAACCTGGCTGATCTCAGTCATTGCCGCTGCATTCTACAATCTGGCGAAACCCAGTGGTCGTTTCGAATTGGCAATGACCTGACCGTGCAACCGGTCTCGGGTCGTCTGGTCATGAACAGTCCAGACATGCAATTGCAAGCTGCTGTACGCGGACTGGGCCTGGCACGGCTCGCGCGCTACCAGGCCGAACTCGCGCTACGACGCGGTGCTTTGGTCGAGGTTTTGCTTGAGGGAAAGCCGGTAGCCCAGCAACTCACCGTCGTGTACCGAAGCCGCCAATTGCCGCTGAAAACACAGCTGTTTCTGGACCACTTTCAGAACCACATCGGTCGCCTCTACAGCTTATTGTGAGTGCCTAAAATCACAGAAGACTAGCAGGCGGTTGAAATTCACAGAATGTCAGCCGCCTGTTACTAGGACATGTGGTCCGACATTTCAGATGTCCTGGCGAAATAGACGATTGATAAGTCGTTGATTTCGTGAGAAAAGTAAAAAACACATTCTTTGCTTTTCGTGTTTTGGAAAAGGCAGGACGCCTTTTTTCAGCAACCTGCTAAGTAGCAGCCAAAAAAAACCCGGCAGCGCCGGGTTTTAAAAGGTTATTCATCCTGGCTCAGAGTTTTCCGGAATTAGCACTCAGGTAATTAGCAACGCCATCGGGAGTGTTAACCATCCCTTCGTCGCCTTTTTGCCATCCAGCCGGGCAAACATCGCCATTTTCTTCAAAAAACTGCAACGCCTCTACAACACGAACCAACTCGTCGATGTTACGACCAATGGGCTCATCGTTCATATGCTGTGCACGAACGACACCTTTTTTGTCAATCACGAACGACGCGCGAAAGGCCACGCCAGGCGGGTAATAGCTATCTCCACCTTCAGACTCAACACCAAAGGCCTTGGTGATGCTGTGATCCATATCGCCCACCATGGTGTACCGAACGGGTCCAATACCACCCTGGTTCACCGGCGTGTTCCGCCATGCATTATGGGTGAAATGTGAATCGATCGAGACAGAAATGACTTCCACACCCATCTGCTTTAGCTTCTCGACACGCTTGTCCAGAGCAATCAACTCAGACGGGCAAACAAAGGTAAAATCCAGTGGATAAAAGAATACCAGTGCGTATTTGCCTTCAGTTGACTTGCTAAAGCTGTAATTGTCGACAATTTCGCCGCTTCCTGTTACCGCCGGTGCTGTGAAATCCGGGGCTTTACGACCAAGTAATACGCTCATATAACGCTCCTTACAAATGAATGTTGAATAGGGGGAATAAACGAATAAACACTACCGCTATGCCTCACAGCTTAATAATGTACCTTGCGGCAATCACGGCGGCGAAAACTATCAGGTCAATAGCGACAACCAATGACAGGCAAATAGATGCTCAGACTGCGGCGGTTTCAGGTAATAGGTACACCTGATTCCGTACCAATTCCTACCTACCATGGTGCACTCACGATTATCGCCAACGGCATTGAGATTGGGGTGAAATGGGCCAGTTCAACTGGCCCGAATCAGACACAGATGCCGGTTAGACGCTTCGCAGCACCACCATTGGGGGCACCTTGATCACCCTTCGGGTTGATACAACACCGATGATGCCAATGACGACACCTCCCAGAATCGGCCCGGTGACCCAAAGCAGCGGATGCGGTGTCCAGTCCAGATTCAGCATTTGAGTCTGGAAATAGGCCAGTGCCAGTTCGGCCCCGAGCGCACCCAACAACCCGGCCAGCGCGCCCAGTGACGCAAATTCAATCCAGAGCCCGCCACGAACCAGTCCGGCTCTCGCCCCTAACGTACGCAGTATCGCACTTTCAACTAACCTGACATCCAGTGTCGCCTGGACACTGGCCAGCAGGACAATAAAGCCGGAGATCAGCACCAGCCCCAGGATAAATTCCACGGCAACGGTGACCTGCCCGACAATACCCTGAATCTGCCGGATGATGGCATCAACCTCAATAACGCTCACCGTCGGATGCTGCCGCAGTATTTCTGCCAACAATGGTTTTTGATCGGCATCCAGATAGAAACTGGTGATGTAGGCGGCACCGGCTCCTTCCAGAATCGGACCACTGAAAATCACATAGAAATTCGGTGCCAGACTATCCCACTGCACGGTTCTAATGCTCTTGACGGTAACGTCCTGTTGCTGACCGCCAATGCTGAAGGTCAGCTCATCGCCCAGTTCCAATTCCAGCTGTTCGGCAAAATCCTGTTCTACCGATATAAGATCTCGCGTCTCGTCACCTGGCTGCCACCAATCACCCTCGACCACCTGATTGTCGTCGGCCAGGGTATCTGACCAGGTCAGATTAAGTTCTCGCCGGAAATCATCACCACTGGGCTGCAATCGATCCAATCGATCGGACAGCGACTCTTCATTCACCTGCGTCAGGCGACCGCGAATCATCGGATAAAGCGGTTCACGCGGTACGTTGTTTGCGTCAAGAATGCCCTGAAAGCCGCTCAATTCATCCGCATAGATATTAAACGCAAAATGATTCGGCGCGCCTTCAGGCAATTGTTGCTCCCACTCGCTGATCAGTGAGGAGCGCAACAGAGTCAGTATAAACAGCAACATCAGGGCAATGGAGAACACCATTATCTGAAATGCATTCTGCCGGCTGTGCCGCTGCAAGTTTGCTAATCCCAGGCGCCAGGTTGTGCCCAGCCGACTGCCATAACGGCGCACGACACGAATAAGTACAGCGGCCATGAGCGATACGCCGCCCAACGCAATCAATCCGCCACCGAGCAAGGCTGCCGTTAGCAACACATCGCTGCTGTAAAACCAGACCAGGCCAATAACAGCAGCAGCGCCAATACCCAGGGTAACCCGCTGGCTAAGCGTCCCGCCTTCAAGTTCTGAGCGCAACACGCGCGCCGGAGGCACCTGACGCAACACCCAAACCGGAGGGAAGGCAAACGCCATCAGACACACCATACCCGTTAAAAACCCGGTCAACAGCGGACGCCAGCCAGCCGGCTCCAGTTCTCGCGGCAGCAAGCCGGAGGCTAACTCCAGGAAAACCCAGTGCAACACCCAGCCCAAAACCAGACCGGCAAACACCGTAAGAATACCCAAAATGACCAGGTTACCGGCATAGAGCCGGGCAATGCTATTCGGTGTCAGACCCAGAGTTTTCAACAGCGCCACATGAGCCAACTGCCGACTGGCGTAGCGCCTTGAAGCCAGCGCCAACGCAACACCGGCCAACATGACACCCAGCGAACCCGCTAACAGCAGAAAGCTTTCGGCACGATCGAGCGCTGAGGTAACCCCCTCGTTGGCATCCCGCACATCGGCCCAGCGATAGTCGGGGCTTAACCCGTCCTCGACCTGGGCCTTGAATGGCTCAACATCGCCACCCAGCAGCAAACGATAGCGAGCTCGACTGCCCAACTGCACCGCTCCGGTCTGTTCTACATCCGCTATGTTGATCATGACTCGGGGGTTAAAGTCGAAAAAAGAACCTGCATTATCGGGCTCGGTTATGAGCGCGGCGGCCAAGGTCAGATTGGCATCACCCACGCCGATTGTGTCACCAATATCAACACCCAGGGATAAAAACAAACGAGATATGATCCAGACTTCACCGGGAGCCGGACCGGCCCGGACAGCACGACCAACCCCAAAGGGCTCATCCGCAATGACCAACTCGCCCTTAAGCGGGTACTGTGCAGAGACGGCCTTAACCGCACTTAACTGCAACGCCTGGTCACTGCCAAACGCCATCGCCTGAAAATTAACGATATCGGCCGTCGCCAGACCGGCCGCTTCAGCCTGCTGACGCAGTTCGGCCGAAATCGGCGTTGTACTGCGGCTTCGAATCTGGGCATCTGCCGCGAGCAGAGTACCGGCTTCGTCCTGAATCGAATTGCGAATCCGGTCAGCAAATAGACCTATGCTGGTCACTGTCACAACAGCAACCATCAATGCGGCTATCAGGATATTGAGCTCGCCACCGCGCCAGTCACGCCATAATAGCTTTAGCCCGAGCGATGCTGATGATGTCGCGCCCGATGACTGTGCAGTCGCCTTATTTGCCTTTGATTTAACCGACAGGGTCATGCCAGAGCCACCTCGCGCAATTCACCGGCTTCCATTTCCAACTGGCGGTCACAGCGCGCTGCCAATTTAGGATCGTGCGTTACCAGTACAAGGGTTGTGCCGCGCTCCCGATTGAGTGAAAACAACAGGTCAGCCACCGTCTCTCCGGTACGGGTGTCCAGATTACCGGTGGGTTCGTCGGCGAACAGTATCGACGCTTCGCTGGCAAACGCCCGGGCAACGGCAACACGTTGTTGCTCGCCACCGCTCAACTGCAATGGGTAGTGCGTTTCCCGGCTCGCGAGGCCAACCCGAGCAAGCCACTCACTGGCACGCCTTTGAGCATCTTTCGAACCCTTAACTTCCAGCGGCAGCATGACGTTCTCCAATGCCGTCAAACTGGGCAGTAATTGAAAATTCTGGAACACGAAACCGACATGCTCACCGCGCAAGCGGGCGCGCTGTTCTTCATCAAGTGCAGTAATCTCGGCACCGGCCAGAAAAACCTGACCACTGCTGGGACGGTCTAAACCTGCCAGCATGCCCAGCAGTGTTGACTTGCCTGACCCGGATACCCCAATGATCGCAACGCTCTGACCGGCATGAATGGCCATGTCGATGTCCTTAAGTATGACCAGCGACCCTTCCCCGCTGGCGACTTCCTGTTTAAGCTTCCTGGTCTCAATCATTATTTTGGATACATCATTCATGCTGTCAGGGTCTCTTATCATTCGTTGGGTGGGTCGCTTGCTGTGTCTGGCTTGCTTCAGTCTGATCACAACCGTACAGGCGAACACAATACTGGTATTGGGTGATAGCCTGAGCGCCGGCTATGGCATGTCACCGGATGCTACCTGGGTAGCACTGCTGGACGAGCGACTCGATCAGGGCAACAGCGGCTACACTGTCATCAATGCCAGCATCAGCGGAGAAACCTCTCGTGGCGGTCTGGAGCGACTGCCCGCATTGCTGCAGAGCTATGAACCTGCCATCGTTGTGCTTGAACTCGGCGCCAACGACGGCCTTCGTGGCTTTCAAATTCCCGGCATAACGGCCAATCTGAGTGAGATAGTAGCGTTGTCTCAGCGATCAGGCGCCACCGTAATCATACTAGGGATACGCTTGCCACCGAACTTCGGTTCTCGCTATACCGAACCATTTTTCGAACAATACGCCATGCTGGCCGAGGAACACGAACTGCTTTACCTGCCATTCATGCTTGAAGGGGTCGCCCAATACCGTAAATTGATGCAAGTGGACGGCCTGCACCCCACTGCTGAGGCGCAGCCGATCATTTTAAATAATGTATGGCCTCTGGTGCAGGAAGCCCTGAGCCAGACGTCATCTTGACAGAAGTATTACAAGAACGAAGCTCGCATAATTGGCGGCCGGCAAGAAAGCGTTACAATGGCCGACCGCGCCATTCAAACGGAACTACCCAGAGTTTTTGCAGCTCTTTCGGGTAGTGCGCCCACAACTGCGCATAGGTTTTGTCAGAACCTGGCAATGGAGTATCTGGCAAAATATCGGCCATCGGTTTGAGAACAAACGCGTTACGCGCCGTTTCCTTACGCGGCAATTCAACGCCATGATGCAGGCCAACCAGGCCACCGTAGGTGAGAACGTCGATATCCAGCGTCCGGGGTCCAAATTTGGGCCCGTTGCGGTCACGACCATTGTTGTCTTCAATCTGCTTTAAAATCGGCCCGATGCCATCCAGACCCAGCGTGGTATGCACCAGAACAACCGAATTGAGAAAATTACTGCCGTCAAAACCGATCGATTCACTTTCGTAGACCGGCGAACACACCAGTTCGCCAAAGGCTTTGGCCAGGGCATCCAGCGCATGGTTCAGATTCCGATACCGGTTAATGTTGCTGCCCAGGCTCAGGGTTACCGGGGTGTCGGTCTGGCGGGAAGATTGAGTCACGTTAAAAAGTCCGATTGATGTGTATGCCAACTCCGGCACAGTCTGCCACTGCGCCGCGTTTATTGATGCGCAATCCGATGTCCCTGATTCCGGCGAACTCGTAAATCAGGGTGCACAATTGCTCTGCGAAGGTCTCAATTAACTGGAACGATTGATGACTCGCCCAGGCGCGAATATGGCGGCTCAGAGCATCATAGTCCAGTGCCCTGCTCAGATCGTCGCTGGCACCGGCAGGTCGGCAGTCGAACGCCAGTGTCAGGTCGATCCAGAGTGTCTGACGAATACTGCGTTCCCAGTCATAAACACCGATTACCGTCTCAAC
>Ga0307946_1000543_pt1 | contig 20869 bp, 12 predicted proteins | sample OrgLakmetagen230_FD_203153 | JGI IMG/M metagenome (GOLD analysis project Ga0307946, IMG submission 203153) | Saline water microbial communities from Organic Lake, Antarctica - #230 | ecosystem: Environmental > Aquatic > Non-marine Saline and Alkaline > Saline | place: Antarctica: Organic Lake...
GAAATAATGCGACCGATTACTGAAAACAGTGGAGATATCTAAGTTAATACCCCTCTGAAGGCCACGACTGATATAGGCTGTAGAGGTTTATGTCTTTTTAGGACGGATAATCCCCAGAACCCCAAGGAGCTCGAAATCCGAGTCGGACTGTCGATCCGCGCGGTAGTTGGCCACCTCATCAATGAATCGGTCGGATAATCGGCATAAGTCAGCACGGTTACCAGGGATGACGTGTTGGCGCAGCAGGCGCTTAATATCTCTCACTGCCTTCTCTTTGTTCGACAGGCGACCGGTCATATCGAACATATACCCCTCACCTGATGCCAACCACTTCTGATTGACGCCACAGATTTCTGCGAACTCGAGGTTATAGCGTGACCGCCTGACGTTACCATTGCACGCGTCATAAACCGTTGAGCGAGAGACGTTGTGCCCGTAGTCCCGCGTGAGTCTCCGGTGAAGGCCAGCCGGTGTCAGTCGTCCATGACCCAGTGCTGCAGTCAGCCGGGCTCCGTAGGCCTGGGCTTCGGTGTAGTTGGGTGTCCCTGGAGTTCTAGTCAGTCGTCTCATTGCTATCTCAGAAAAGATTAACGGATCGCTGACAGGTTAACGAAATTCGCAGAGCGTGAACGCCTCAAACCCTGAAAGCGGACAAAGGGGTTCCGGCCTTTTGTAAGGTAGGCCGGTAGATTCAACGCTCTCACAAAGTCCCGCTTCATCCGGGGTTGCTGAAACGCTTGCTGGTTTTAGTGCCACACAGGTATAGCATCATAATAAAGTTGGTAATTCGGTATTAAAGTTGGTGACAACTACCGTTAGAGGCTTATGTATAGCCTTCAGAACAATCAACACTAGCAGAGAATTACCAACCTTATTGATATCCGGCTCGTGCTTTCTCCCCCTGATCGACGTGGCCTCGAAAGACGATTCACTACCAACTCTATTACCATTTCTCAAGCGTAAGAGCTGGGCATCAATGAGATGACAGTGCAGGAAAATGCACTGTGCGTTATACTGCACTCATAGCCAGATAAGAGCATGAGAGTATGTTAGCGCTCGAAACAGCAGCACCTGATAACGCAAGCCAATCGGTCGATTTAGGCATTGGCTCTGTAATTCGCCAGGCCCGAAAGACAAAAAAGTTATCCGGTGATGGCCTATCAAAAATAACGGGCCTTTCTCGCCGGACAATCATCAAGATCGAGCAGGACGATGAGAGTGTTGCCTATGGAAGCTATCTTGCCGTAGCAAGGGCGCTTGAAATCGACCGTCTGATAGATGTCTTTGCCCGTGGCTCTGGGGAAGGATTCGCAGGGGCTCCCCAATACTATCTGTCTGGGGCTTCCGCACTGTCTTTGCCTCCCGAAGACGGGCGTCCGCCGGCGCTCTGGTATTCCAGTAGCCTGAGCAACCCGAAAAATTGGCAAGTAGCTGGCAAGCACCTGACACACACAGGGCCACTCATGGGAGTGATCGGGTTGTGGGACGCGACCTCTGCCATTGCCCGCTATGGAGTCACAGTGCCTCGCATCTGGGCTGCCAGTCCCGAACGTGCGGTTTTTGATCTACTCATCGATCACTGTGAGGTTGATGAGAGCACGGTGCCAAATATCCAGGCAATCGATATTGATGATGTGGTTGACTTGAAACAGGTTATTCAGTGGATTGATCTGTGCAAGGAGTTCCTGTCTCAAGCAGGGAGAACCAGAATTCAGGATTGGCTGGAAGGTGGGTACCGATGAACCTGGATAGCCAGCAACAGCTACACCGGAAAATCATGGAAGCCATTTGCGAAGTCATCCACGATGAAGGAAAGCCGGTGGTCCTTAAAGGAGGGACTGCACTTTTACTAGGGTACAATCTTCAGCGATTCAGCGAAGACCTGGACTTCGACCTCACAATGCCGCTTCAAGGACATCTGAATGTCGAGAGTATCTGCAGAAACGCGGTCAAGAAGCTGGCCGGAAGAGGTATTAAAGTAAGCCTCGAAAACTTCAGGGAGCCAAAAAAGACCGACACCACTCACCGGTGCCGCCCGATGTTTTCAGCAGACGAGAGTATGCCCCCGATCCCCATAAAAATAGAGATTTCATCGCGCTCCATCCCCGACCCTGAAAGCATCTGCACGATCAATGGCATCTGTGTCTATTCCGTGAGCGAGATTGCCCGCCTGAAACTGTTGGCGGCTCAGGAAGATGAGTCACTACCCTACCGCACGGCTGCTCGTGACCTTCACGACCTGACATTCATCGCTACCCACTGGGAAGACAAGCTGCCGGATGAAATTATTGGCCAGCTCGAACTGTTCTTCAAAGACCCAGCCTACCTGATGGAACGCTACGAGAAAGCCTATGAAAAGGACCCCATACTCAACGGCCGCCTATTTGAAGATCTCAGCTTGATAGAAAACTGGATAGACAATCACGACAGCGAAAACGACACCCTTTCCATGTTCGGCCCCAGGTGAATCACCAACCGGCCAGCATCGTCTGCGTGGCCGGTTTATAGCACTTGCAACAAACACCACGAACAGAAAGTTACCAACTCTATTCAGTTCAGGCTTTGCTCTTACCCTAATCGATGCGGCCGCGAAGGCCGATTTGTTGCCAACTCTATGTTCTCCGCTGCCGGAAAGCCCGGCCGATCCGCTGTAGCGCACCTTTGCCGCTAAACAGATTGGTCCCGAAGTCCTCACGCACCGCCTCATCCGGAACTAGCCGCCCGGCCAATCCCGCCAGCATTCATCCAGACGTCTGCCCGCCAGGGCAGGGTAACGCTTCAATGTCCGCCAGCACCCCTAACCAATACGCCATGTTGTACGTTACCCCAGCATGGCCCCAAAGGATCCGGGCCTGCACCCCCGGTGCGAACCCTCCGGGTAAGCAGTGGTTGCCAGTCCCGAGGTTGAAAACCGAGGGGGTGTCTAAGCCTCTTTGCGACGGCTGCTTCGCAACCGACAATCCCGGTTGTGGTTTCGGGCAAAGTTACTGCCCACTGCCCTTCCCCGTTCCAAAGCATCTTTGTCGGTGTCGTTAATGAGGATATGAGAGGTAGGTGTCGTGGTATAGGCCCAACTACCGGTTATCCAGATATCAAAACGGGGCACCGGATAACAGACCAGGTAACCCAAAAACCGATTCGGTTAACCAAAAAGATGTATAGAGATTTCCTGATATCTAGCGGGCTACCGTTCATAAAGTACGGTTTGCCGGACAAGGAGCTGGCTAACTATTGCGGAAGATTGTCGCATTGCATAACTTATGTTGTACAGACACACGCAACGCACGTAAGGAAGACCGATATGAGCATTTTCGACCAGCAGAAAAAGACCCTCCAGGAGCAGCGCCGCCCATTCACTACGGTGATTCAGGTAGAGAGCTATCAGGTAAGCCAGGACAAAGCCAAGAACCGGATCGTTGGTAAAGATTTATATGACCTTGACGAGAACGGTGTACCGAAGACTGTTTCGGTAGCCATTAACAATCCCAACAACGACGGTATCCGTTCGGTTCACAACTTCGCCAAACGTGGTGACCTGGTACACACCGAAAAAGGCGGCATGATTCGTATCGACCGCGCTGTAAAGCGTGCCGGTGGCTCCGAATACGTAGCTCCACACGCTCAGCGTATCGCTATGAACGCTGATATGAACCGTATGGACGACAACGGTGAAGAGTACAAGATTGCCTTTGCCAAGGCTTACGTGAAAGTGGTTCCGGTTATGGACCGTCAGACACGCGAGCCGCGTGAGTTTTCCACTAAAAGCTCTCCGATTCACCGTGGTAGTGCTTTTATTTTCCCCGAGGAAAACACCACGGAAAAGGCCGCGGTTACCCTGGCGATTGGCAAGAATTTTGGCGATGAGTTGAAGGCGTTGGCCGGTAAAGCATTTGATGAGGCACCTGAGAAAGCCCAGCCAATGGTTATGCTGCGTGATCCTGACCCGAAAAACGTGTCAGAGATGCGCGTGCCCAGCATCAAGAAGGACGAGAAAACCGGTAATTACGTACCGATGAGCCGGGATGAGGCTTTGGACGCCTTCATGGAAACTCAGGCGGTTAAAGCGTTTGTTGATGCGGCAACCCAAGCTCCGGAAGGTTCCGGTTCAGTTCAGGGTATTGTTGGTTACTCAATCAACGTGTTTGGCAGTCCTTTGAACGATAAAGGGGAGCGCGTTACATCCCGTGTTGAACAGATGGCCAAAGAGACGGTACGCCGTTTCCCGCGTCCTGACGTGGACAACCAGCGCCAGGAACCCATTATGGGTAACCAGGAATACGCGCTGGCGATCGTTTCCTACTCAATCGCTCAGGGTGAGCGTAACAACGTGAATCTGGAATCTCTGGGTCGTATGCCCGGTGTTAAGGCGACACCGAATGCGGGTTTGTCCGAGACACCGAATCCACATTGGCCGCGTGATGATGAAGGCAACATGGTTTCCTTCACGACCAGCACTCCGGCTGCCAATCAGCCAGCCGCAGCCGCAACGGCTGCCAGCCCGGCACCGGCCGCCAGCGCAAGCAAGGAGGCGGTTGCCGCGCAAGCGCCGATTCCCGAGCCTGAGTCTGATGAGCCACCTCTGCCGTCGGATGACGATATGGATCAGTACCTGGGTGCCGATACCGATTTCGACATGGACGACCTTGAAAGCCAAATGCAGGGCCAGGGCCTGTAATTAGGCTCACCAACCGGACAGGTTCGCCTGTCCGGTTTTTTTACGTCGATGCACCTGAATAACGAAGGATGACTAGAATGGCCGATCAAACTACCCCTACCCGCCCTTGGGTTGACCTATCAAAAGTTGGATTGCGAGCTCTGCATACCAAGGATGGCCAGGGTCGCCATTTGGTAATGCTTGCTCCGCTGAATCCTGATGAAGATGTATCAGTTTCCAAAGCGCGAATCGAAGGGTTTAGAGATCGGTTAGCCAACGCGGTTAGAAAACTGGCCGACAACGGCCTTCAGGGCAACCTTTATAAGGATCACCTGTTTGTTTTAACGGGTGAATCCTTGCGTTCTTTCCGGGGCATCTACAGCACCTTAAAAACCGCGTTTCCAGAGGCAAGCCTGAACGATGATGTTCCGGTTCACCTGATTTCTCTTCCTCGCTATGTCCAGTTTCGCGCTGCTGAAGCCAGCCAGGAACAAGAAAGCGAGGTTTACCAATTTATTGATTCTGTTCAGGCGGAACTGCCTGAAGGGATGAACATTTCAGAAGATGGCGATTTCGTTACCTTAACGCTCATGGATGGCCAGATTACAAATATCGAAGGCACCGGCAACGATAAAGAGGCTATCCGTGAAACGGTTGAGAAAGCCCTGAGTCGCTATGTTGACGAATTCAAAGATGCATCGGCTTCCGATTTAGTAAGCTGGCAATCCAGTCTCAAAGAGCAGCGTGACACCACGCGATACAACACTCCCCGTCAGTGGGTTTCGGATACCCAGAGAGGGCGGGTGGAACTTCTGCTTGGAAACCGGGCAGAGGAACTTTATAACCAATTCCACCCGGAATCCGGACTGGAAAGCCTGAGCGACAATAAGATTGCTGAACTCCTTCCGGAGTTTTCCGCGTTTGTAGATCAGGGTAACCAGACATTAAAGGGACATTTTGATGCCCTGAGTGCCGAACAGAACAAGCGAGCAGAAGCTTCACAGAACAGCGGTCCGTCTCTGGATGACCTGATTGAGATGCGCGATAACGCGCAAGAGCAAATGGAGCGCCAGGGCCGCGTAGCGGATAGCCGATTGATCGATCGGGTCAAGCAGCTCAACAAAACCATCGCAGAATTTGAAAAAGAAAAGTACGGGGAATCTGAAACCAATACCGGTGAGCCGGTCAATGGTGCGGTTGAACCAAAATGGAAACCGGTTGGCCTGAACGCCGATGGCGAGCAGCTTGTTGAAGATGCCAAAGGCGTCCGTGCGATTGATGTCGGCGGTCTTTTGTCTGTGGAATCGGTAAACCTTGATTTCACGCGTTACGGCATCGATGCCCATGTGGCGAACCGGAAAGACTTGTACCGCACTTCCGAAGAGCTGGCGGTTCGCCAGGGCGAAGAAGTGACTGCCGGCGACAAGATCCGGCAAGCCTTCGAATCCAATATGGCGTACCACATTGGTGAGTGGATCGGAGTTACCGTTTCTCATAACGGAGAAACCCAGTCTTTCCTGGTGTGCCAGAAAACAGAAAATCCCTCCGATGGCACCAAGCCTATCCTGAACCTGACCAGCGTTGCACCGGGCCAAAAAGGAACGGGTAACGAAGGTGAACTGGTTGTGCACAGCCAGAAACTGGGTGCGCGTAACCAGCAAAACAAACTCGGTTTGCCGCGTCCGATCTGGCCGGAGTTCCGCCAGCTCTGGGAAAAGGCAGGCCTGTCTCTTCCAGAAGTGCAGAAAAACGTACAACTGGAAACCGTTACTGACCCGTATGCACGGTCAACCGTGGCACTTGATGCGGTGAGCTACATCAAAGAAAGCAAAGCCATTGAGCGTGAAATGGTTTTGCTGAATGAGGATGCGGAAGCCCTCATGGATGAGGCGGACCAGGATGGCATATACGAGCGCAACATGGACCTCCAGGCGCGCGAAACCGAAGCGCAAGCTGGCCGTTTGCTTTATCTGATCCAGAACAAACCGGTAAGCGCGTTGAGCAAGGAAGACCGGCAGGCGGCGATCAGTTTCTCAGAATTCCGGCCTGCCCTAGCAGAGCGTCTTACTGAGTCTACCGGTATTTTGTTTGAGACTGGCCCCCGTCCGAAAACGAAGGATGACCTGGTTTCCTTATTGGAAAACCTGAGAGCCGAAGGCGGCGATCCTGAAATGTTGAGGCATCGAGTGGCCGATGTGGAAAGCGCAATCGCGCTGGCGGACTCCGGGGTGCGGTCCCCCGGCTGGGGTAACGTACAATATCTGAATAGGGTTAGCACCGGTTTTGGTGCATTCAACGGTGATATGCTGGTCTCCGAGACGAGCGAAAATGAAGGAGGCACTTATGGCCCAAGCTCAAGTGACACAACTCAGCCACAACGTGATGAACGAGATGGAAGCGATCTGGAATCGTCCGATGTCGGCGGGACAGCCGATGCCGAGCGTGGACGCGCTGGACAAGGCGATGGCGGAACCGAATATGACGACTCCGCGCAGGAAGATGCTGCAGGAGATGCGGGACTATTCGGCGTTGATGGCCAGCGGAGCACTGACGACCCCGAAGGCGACACGCTCGCTGGCGCTGAAGGTAACGGAGCTGTCCGGGGAGGAACAGGAACTGGTTCTACGTCTGACGCGCCGGGCACTGCACCGGTCGGGACTGGGCCGGTTCGCCCTGGCGATGCTGGAGGGACTGCTGACGGATTACCCGAAAGTGGTTCTGAAGTTGATTCAGGATTCGCAGAATCCGACGCTGATCACAATGGCCCCGCTGTACCAGAAGCTTCTGCATCTGGACGAGAAGCTGGACAACCAGTTTCTGCTGGTTCTGAACAGACTGAACGAACAGATGATTCCGGGCAAGACGCAGCGGAACAACCCGATGGGCGCGGTGCAAGCGGCGAACGAAGCGAGGATGTCGGCAAACGAGCAGATCATGGATCAGATCGCGACTCGGCTGGCGGGCAGCAATCCTCTGCCCTAACTGGTTTCCGCTATGAGCCGGGTCACGATGCCAAGGGCAAGACCCGCGCCAAGCGAGTTGAAGATAACCTTGAAGCACTGAAAACGCTCTTCCAGTTGGAAGCGGAAGAGCGTCAACCTACCTCTGATGAAGTCACCGTGCTGGCGGAATATTCCGGCTGGGGCGGCATCGATGCCAACCTCTTTGGTTACTCGGCTGACAAACCACGCTTTGTCTCTCAGGCTGAGGACGCTGTTTTGAGTTACCGTCGTAACGGGCAGATCAGCCAGAAAGAATTCAAATCGCTGCACAGCACCATCCTAAATGCCCATTACACGCACAGCGGCGTGATTCGACCGACTTGGGAAGCGGTTGAGCGCATGGGCGTTCCGATGAATCGTGTCCTGGAACCGTCCTGTGGCCTTCTGAATTTCAAGGCTTATGCGCCGGATAGCGCCATTTCCGCCAGCAAGTTCACGGCGGTTGAAATTGATTCAGTGACAGCCCGGATCGCTCAGAAAGTTCACCCGGATGCCTCGGTTATCAACTCTGGACTGGAAGATGCCAAGCTGGCGGACAACTTCTACGATGTAGCGATTTCCAACGTCCCGTTCGGGGAATATAAGGTGTTCGACAGTGACCACCCTCGCTGGAATCACAATATTCACAACTACTTCTTCAGAAAATCATTGGAGAAGATCAAGCCAGGCGGTGTTATCGGGTTTGTTACCTCATCGCACACACTGGATTCGCAGGATGAGAGTTTACGCAAAGCTTTAGCGGAACAAGCTCACTTCATGGGCGCCGTTCGCCTGCCAACCTCTACGTTCGATAAGAACACCCAGACCCGGGTAATGACTGACATTATCTTTTTGCAGAAGAAAGGCGATTTTGAGCCCTCCTACACGCCGAAAGATTTCGTGTCGACCAGCAACACTGAGGCACGACTGTTCGCCAGTCAGCCGATGATTATTAATGGTCAGGAATACCAGCCTGAAGATAACGTTCCGACTACTATCAACGAGTATTTCAAAAACAATCCGGACCAGATCATTGGTGACCTGGGAATGACCAGTTCCCGTTTCGGCGTTGAATTGACCGTCAGAGGCAAGGAAACCTCGTTTGAGAATCTTGAGCAACTGATTGGTGAAGGCCTGGGTCGCCTCCCGGTGAACGTGGCCAAGCCGAAACCTGAACAACAGGGCAAGTCACTGGAAGACGTTAACAAGGCGCAAGAGCAGCAGCGTTTAGGCGGTGAAGCCGACGACCTGATACCCGGTTCTATCTTCTACAACGATGAGACTGGCGATTTCCGACGCGTTGAAACCAACTTCAATGCTGAGAAACTGGTTAGCGCCAAGGCGCACAAGGTTCCAAAGAACCAGTTTGCCAAGATGAACGGGTTGATCGATCTGATGGGCACGGCCCGCGAACTGCTTATTTTGCAGTCACAGTCCGAAACGCCAACGGTTGAGCAGCAAATTTCCGAGTTGCGCGAGCAGCTTAATGAGCAGTATGACGGTTTCGTTGCCCGCTATGGCACGCTGAGCGACAAGAAAACCGAGAAACTGTTCCGCGCCGATCCCCGTGCCCCGTTCCTGTACGGCCTAGAGGACGTTGATTCGGATACGCAGGAAGTCACCAAGACGGCGATCTTCGATCGTCGCGTTGTCTCGCCAACCACCCAAGCGCCTACCAGCGCCGAAACTCCCGCTGACGCACTTGCGCTGTCACTGGCCTATACCGGCGATGTGTCTCTGAGCTACATCACCGAATTGCTCAAGGGCAAGGAAGGCTTTGAGTCGGAACAGGCAGTCAAGACGCACTTGCTGGACAGAGGCCTGATTTTCATTGATCCGGAAAATGGTGAGCCGGTTACCCGGGATATGTACCTCTCGGAAAACCTCAAGCCAAAGATTGAAGCGGCCGAGCTGGCGGCCCAGGGTGATGCGTCCTTTGAATCAAACGTTGCTGCACTGAAAGACGCGCTGCCGCCACCCTTGAAACCAAGTCAGATCAAAGTTGGTATCGATGCATTCTGGTTGCCAAAGGATGTGATCAACGAGTTCTTGAGCGATCACCTGGATCTTCGCACCACCGGGCCCTCATCGGCTTCGGCTGTATTCGACGATGTAAACCGTCATTGGCGCATTCAGAGCAACAGCAGCAAATCGATTGCACAGATTGCCCGTGACGATGAGCAGTCCGCGATGCACCGCTGGGGTACCGAGCGGGCGCACGTTTACCGTTTGCTAGATAACCTGTTCACTCATACGCAGCCAATCGTGCGCGATAAGATTGAGGACAACCCGCCGAAGTATAAAACCAACCAGGCGGAAACGCTGAAAGCGCAGGGCAAGTTTGAAGAGATTTCAGACGCCTTTGGCCGCTGGGTATTCAAAGACCCAAAGCGCGCGAAACGTCTGGCCGATATTTATAATCAAAAGTTCAATACCTGGCGTCTGGTTGAGCCGGATGGATCGCACATGGTCTATCCGGGCATGGCGCCTTCTTGGGTGCCGCGCAAGCACCAGAACGACTTCATCTGGAAAGCGATTTCTGGAAAGAACGCTATGACCAGCCATGTGGTTGGTGCCGGTAAAACGATGCAGTTGATTGGTACCGCGGTTCGAGGCAAGCAGCTTGGTCGCTGGAAAAAGCCGATTGTCGTTGTGCCGAACCACATGCTATATCAGATGGCCGCTGATGCGCAGCAGATTTATCCGTCCTCGCGCATCCTGATTCTGGATAAAGAGAACATTTCGCCGGCGAAACGCGGTGAGTTTGTGGCCCGTTGTGCTATGGGCGACTGGGATCTGGTGGTTTGCACTCATTCCAGCTATAGCCGTATTGGCGTGCCCAAGGATTTTGAGGCGAACATGCTCGAGGAAGAGAAGTACCGCCTTGAGGATGCTTTGATCAACGAGAAGCAGAAATCCAACGGCGCCACCAATTATTCCGAGCGCGATATCCAGAAGAAGATCAAAAACCTGGAAGCCAAGCTCAAGAAAACCTACGACTCAATGGAAAAGAACCGGGACGACGTGCTCAACCTCGAAGAAATGGGCATCGACTTCATGGGTGTGGATGAGGCTCACTACTACAAAAACCTGCAGATCGACAGCGCCAAGCAGATTCCGGGGGTATCGACTGCCGAATCCGTGCGGGCCTGGGATATGTATATGAAGTCCCGTTATCTGCAGAGTCACCATGGCGGCGATTACGGCGTCATGATGGCCACTGGTACGCCTATCTCCAACTCAGTGGTTGAGTGCTACACCTTCACCCGGATGCTGCGCCCTGATCTTCTCCGCGACTCCGAAATTCGGAACTTCAACGACTGGATGGCGCTGTTTGGTGAAATCAAACACAACATGGAGATCAAGCCGGAAGGCGGCGGTTACCAGGTCAAATCACGCCTGAGCCGTTTCAAAAACGTGCCCGAGTTGATCAAGATGATCCGCACGTTCATTGACTTCAAATCCCGCGAAGACCTGAATCTGCCAACGCCGAATGTCACTCATGAAACCGTGGTGGCACCTCAGAGCGAAACCATGAAGCAATTCATGAAGTACATCGAGGCCCGGGCGCGTGATGTTCGGGCAGGCAAGGAAGGCTCTAACGGTACCGCTGAGAAACTGGCCTGCGCCGTTCGCGAAGGCTTGTACGGTGTCAACAACAAAGCTCGATGGGAAGGCAATGTACTGCTTGAAGACGACGACCAGGGCGAGCTACCAAAGGACATTCTGTTGTCGATCGCAACGGATGGCCGTAAGGCCAGCCTAGACCCGCGCCTTATTCACCCCGATCTGGAAGATTCGCCAGATAGCAAAGTGAATATGTGCGTCCAAAAGGTTATCGAGATTCACGAAAAGTACGCGGCCGACAGGGCAACACAGATGATCTTCTGTGACTTTTCCTCACCGACCGGTAAAGGCAAGTTCAACGTTTACGACGACATCAAAGCGAAGTTGATTGCTTCAGGCATTCCCGAAGAAGAAATCGCCTTTATCCATGATGCGGCCAGTGATGATGCCAAGGAAGAATTGTTCGAAAAAGTGCGTAATGGTGACGTTCGGGTACTTCTGGGCTCCACTCCCAAGATGGAAGCCAGCCGATATCGAACAGCGACTCGGTAGAATGGACCGGCAAGGGAATATGTTCGATGACGTATTCAACTTCACTTATACAACGGAAAATTCGTTTGATCTATTCATGTGGGAAACCTTGAATCGCAAGCTGGGTATGATCCAGCAAGCGATGCGCAAGCCAGAGCTGGCGGCCCGGGAACTGGACGAAGAAACAGAGCTTGGTTTCGAGGATATTCTGGCTGTCACCACCGGCAACCCGGAGATCAAGGACTTCATCGAAGCCCGCATGAAGCTGGACTCGCTCAAGCGAGCTCACGACTCGCATCTGGATGAACAGGCAGATATCGGACAACGAATCGATCTGACTGAAGAGAAGATCAAGCTCTACAAAAACATGCTTGAGTCCAAGGAAAAAGAACAGCAGATCGTGAAAGATCACGAACCGCTGCACCTGGAACTGCGCGATGCAATTCCCGGCTTGCAGGATGGCAGCGCCTCCTATATTGGCGGCTTGAAAGGACTGGCCAGCGCACTGAAGGATCGTTCCGACCGAGTGCGGGCGTACCGCACCGAGACCATTGGTGAATTTGGTGGTCTGGAACTGGTTGTCGGGAAGATGCGCGATGAGCCTTCTTTCTATCTGGTTCGAGAGCATGGTGAAAAAGATCACGTTGCAACCGTGAAAACAGAGCATAACGCCTCGCTGGTTGATCTGATGGACTCCAACGTTGACGAAGATGGTGAAGAAAAAGACCCCTATATCCGCGTAGCCCGCAAGCTGGCGGGCCGTGTCAGGGCTATATCAAACGGTACGTCGATTGAAAGCATCCGTGAAAACAAGGAATACGCGGAACAGAATCTGGTCAAGATCCAGGAGGACCAGGGCCGACCGTTTGAGCGTGAAGCGGAACTGGAAGAAGTTCGCGCCAAGTACCAGGACCTTTCGGAGCGCCTGGGCAACGTGATGGATCAGGATTCTGAGATGGATCCGGCTGAAATCATCGATTTCGCAGTCCACCTGAAAAAAGACCTGGGCTTGCACATTCCGTTTACGAAGGCCTCCGGCCTGAAAGATCTGATGAGTGAGAATGGGGTCGATGATCAACCGGAAGAAACGCTGAATCTGGCGTGAGTGGGCAAGGCAATCGGGTTTCGGCCCGGTTGCTACCCCTCTTTGGGTTTTATCATAGAGCCCTGAATGTAACGACGGAGAAGCCCGATGGCAGAGGTCAACACCAGTGGAGGAACCGAATTCGGTTTCCCGGTGAGCGTCAACCAGTTTAAGCATCCGATGCAAGTCATCGAAGACACCCTGTTTATGCGAGCCTGTCAGCTTGGAATTCTTGATATTGAGGTTTTTGACACAGACTTTTCAGCTCAACAGGGCCTTCGATCGGATGGGCTTATGCCAATTCTGGTGGATTACGTGACCCACGTTTTCGGCACAAAGTTGCAATGGGACTTCGATTCTTCCCTTCAAGATCAGGTGATGGTCGAAATCCTTGAGAATAACAACAGTGAGCTTGCGATCGCTGATCTGATGCGCGAAGTATCAACCCGGGTTAATCGCCCTGCTCTGTATAACCAGAGCAACGATAAAGCGGTCCTCAATTCTCAAACACAGCTTCGAGAAGTCACCGGAATGCCGTTTTCAGTCACTCTGATGATGATGGATATGGCACTTGAGACAGCCTACGAAATGTCGCAAAGCTACCAGCAAAAATTGGTTGATGATCCGCGTGAGGATGTTCTTGACCTGACTCCGGTTGTGGAATTGCTGCAGCGCATGGACGCACAGCCACGCATTGAAGTTCCTGAAACGCTGGACCATCAGAAACTTGGCACATCAACGGCCATCGATGAACTTACAGAAACACTTTTGGCTCGCCATCAGCCCGACAATGAGCAAAACCAGGGAGATTGATTCGTGGATTACAATATTAACGCGAAGCGTGAGACGCCCGTATCACAAAATTCAGGCCAGCCTGCCAATACTGAGCAGCCGAGCAAAACGGCCGCAAGCAGTGATGTAGGTTCTTTGTTTGCCACGGCGGATAAAAATGCGAAGGACCGAACCAGGGCCAATAAAGCAGCTTATAGCTCCCTCTCAGCGCTGAAGATTGTTAGCAACGTGGTCGGCGGACTGATTTATCACTCTGAAGGCATGAGCGAGGATGAGATTGAGCAGCGAAGCAACGAAGTGTTGCAGCATTACGCGCAGCAGTCGAAATCCCTGCATGCCAAACTCGGTCTGCCGGATGAACGATTTGTCTATGAATCCATTACTGGCGCTCTGTCCCGCCTGATCAGTCAACACTACCGGGCTGTTGGCCCGGACTCCCTGAACGTTGACTGGTCAAATATTCTTTCAAGCGTTAACGATCTCGATGGCGTGTGGGAAGAAGCCCACGTTAATGACAAGGGCAACACTTCAACGCGTCGCTCCATGGCAATGATGAACGCCCTATCACCCGTCGTTTCGGCTTATCAGCGGTTCAATTTCTTTCACGATGACAGTAACGAGGTGTTGCAACGTCTGGGTGACCTGATGTGGAAGACTGTTGACGATGCCCTGAATGAAAACCCGATCGCTAAAAGCATGGATGAATCTGAGCTTGAAATGCTTCGGTCCAACTTGCTTCTTCGTGCCGGCGACCTGATGTCCGATGCCTGGCTATCCAACGCCAAGCCTGCCATGGCACAGCTTCGTGAAATGCCAGCAGAAGAACGGCGGAACGCCATGGCCAATGGCCTGCCACTGACTGAGGTTGAGCAGAAATACACAAGCCAGTTCCAGTTGATCCGCCAGACACTGGATATCAGCCTCTCTGTTCATGCCAGTAATATGCCGGATGAGGAATTATCCGACAGCGCACTGACCTCTCCTTCCCACTGAATCCGGTTTGCCTTACTTGCGAGTGGGGTTCACCGCAATTCTGACCTGCTTTTCTCTCATATAATGAACCCTGTTTATCGAACAACAGGGTTCATTCGATATGGATTTTCCGCCACCAACTGTTCCAACCGATGCGCCGCCAGCTTTTGTCGCGCAGATGGAGGAAGTGCGCAAACTCGATCAACAGTGTCTTGATCGTGTCGTGGAGAAATATCAGGTCCACCCTATTGTGCTGTCCGTTATTGCGCACGTTGAAGGCGGCTGGGCCGGTGCCAAAATCGAAAACACTGACGGCACCTTTGATATGGGTTTGATGCAAATAAACACCATTCATCTGCCCGAACTATCCGATTACGGCCTTACAGAGAAAATGCTGATCAATAATGAGTGCATCAGCCTTGGTGTCGCAGCCTGGTACGTCAGGCGAGTCACAGTTGGTCAGGAGTTATCTGACCGAAGCACATTTTTCCGTTCGATTGCCCGATACCACAACAAGCAAGAACCTCATATTTCAGTCTATACCGAGAAGCTCGAGAAAGCCTTTGAGCAGATCGTTGAGAAATACGGAGATAGAAGTTAATGGCAGCAAGTTCGCACCCCGGCCAAGGCTCCGGCCAAGCTAATCCTGAAACTGATCTGCTATTGATGATTGGCGTTTTTGCGCTCGTTGTCGGTCTTGCCGGTTGGACAATCTGGAACACGAATCAGGATCTCATTCTTAAAGCATTGTTTGTGAGCGTTGATTACATCGCCAAGGTGGGCCAGTACGCACCGATGCTCTGGCCCGACAGCATAAGTGCGAATTTCCCGGCATGGGCTGACAGTATCGGTCAGACACCAGTAGGCGAATATGGCTGGGACGCTGCCTCAATGATGATCGATGTGGTAACCCACACAATGGCCCTGTTTCTTGTGCCGCTGGCCCTGTGGCGCATCGTTCAGATCAAGCGGGTGTATGTAATCAACCGATTCACCCGTCAGTTTAACCTGCGCAAACTGATGGCACTTAACGCCGGGCGCCGCGCGGCAGTCGCATCGATCATTAAAGAAGACTTGCTGAAAACGCCGCTGCATGTGGGGCCGATGGCCATGGCTCGCTCTCCGATTGATTACGCTCTTGAAAACCAGCTTATTGCGGTTCGCCGGACATCCCTTGGTTCCAAGTTGAGCAAAATGCTCGACACGAAGAGTGAGGACCGCGAAACCTTTAAGACGATCAAAGATTGGAACGAAAAGAAAATGGACTGGTCGGTGCCTGAGCGCCGGAAAGTAATGCCCGACCCTTCACAGTGTCGCCTTATGACAGACCCCTGCGATGAGCTCCTGCGTGCGCAGTTAAAAGGACACTGGGAGGGCTATCAGGGTCTTGATAAATTTCAGCGCTGCGTATTTGCTATTTTGCTGGTGGCTGTAGCTGACAGCCTCCCTTCTGCCCGTGAGCTTTGCCTAAAGCTGGCCATCAGCTACCAGCGATGTGACAAGAGAGGCAAGCACAACCCTGTCATTGATGACACCGGCATTGTCGACATCATAAAAAAGCACATCAATCACCCAAAAGTACGGGACGTCATTAAAGGCCATGCCTTTGTTACTACCGTGTTTATGGGGCTTCTTGAGGCAAGCTGGAAGAAAGGCATTTTCATTACCTCCGAGTTTCTTTGGCTGAAAGGCGTTGACCGCACTTTGTATCTTTCTTTGAACCAGCTTGGCGGTGATCGACCCTTTACCGAAGGGACCGGCCCCTGGGCACATTATTACCTCGAACAGAAGCAAGGCTATGCCATTAAGGTGCCCTGCGTTGAATCCGGAACGGATGCACTTAGAACCATCCTCTTTGAAGAGGAATGGATTGGATCTAATGACGGTCTGGCCAGTGAGATTCTTGAACGTAAATCCAAGGAAGGCCAGATGAGCACCGATGAAGCCTCACCGACTGAAAAGGTGGCAACATGAAGTATCAGTTTTTCCTGCGTGAGCAGCCTTTGTCCGATGGCAATAGTCAAAGTTATCTGGTTATTGTGCCCGCCAATGACGCCGAAGCCCGCGCACAGACTGCCATTCAGGGACTTGTCACGCGCCACCAGATGCATGCGTGCGTCAACCTTCCATTTGGCAATGGTTACAAGGTCAGTTTCCGGCTCTCTTACACAGAAATGGACGGAATGACCCACCCGCTGCTATTGATCATCAGCAGTGAGTTCGGGGCATTCAAACTTCCCTTTGAGGCCGGCCGCCAGGGCTATATGCATTTCCATCAAACATACAGCCGCCTAAGAATACGGCTGTTGGAATACCAAAATCGTAAAAAGCTGCGAATAGAGGATGGCACCGCAAAGGTTCGTCGTCTTGAGCACTGGAAAGCTGAGGAACAAGAAAGCAGTGTCGCGATAGCTGTAAACGGAAATTCCAGTTCCGCGGGAGTTTCACGCAGAAGATCCGGCCAACCTACGAGCAACAGACCCGTGCATCCGTCACGCCGTGCAGCGAATGAGCCAGACGCACGTTCCAGGAAGCCGCGTCAACGAGCAAACACACCCACAAAGAAAGAATCCTCACCGGCGATGAATTTCCTGAAATGGATGATCGGCGGAATGCTGGGCGCGATCATTCTCATGGTTCTCTTGCTGGGAGCCACATCGGCGCTGGCCGCAGAGACAGTTGAACCTGAAAAGGTCAGTAAGGTTGAAGATTCCACAAGCGACAAGGGTTTCAATGGATTTCCGGTACCGGATACTGATATTGCTCTGATTCAGCCAAAACAGAGCGCTTCTTGCTCGATCCCGGGCTTCAGGTCAGAAGCGTTGTCCGGCCTCGTGCAACGCGATCGCAAAAAAGAGAGTTGAGGCCGATATGAGCGATGAACCAAGAGGTCTGCGCGGCCTATCGAATGAAAAAGAAGTCTCCACCGAACAGCTTAACCGCGATATACGCAGGCCAATGGAGGTTATCGGCGACGCGATTGCCGACAACCCATTGCTTGCGCAAGTATTGGTCGGCCTGCTGATCCTTCCGGTTTTCTTCTCTACCACGTTTTTCGTTACGGTTTGCTTTCCGATTTTGTTATGGGTGAGCGGTACCGCGATCGGTAAGCGTCAGACGTTACCGATGCTTTTGCCAACTGAGGCTGGCATCACGGACAGAAACGATCCCAAGCCCGGGCGTTTTGGGTACAACGATTCCCGTGGTGATTTTCTCATTGGCAACAAGCGTTTTTCGAATAAGAAATGGGAGCTGTGGCTGAGTTTCAGCCATTTACTTCAACATACCCTAGTGCTCGGAAGCACAGGTGCCGGCAAAACTGAGACTCTCGTATCCATGGCCGCGAATTATCTCGCCCAAGGATCGGGCGTTTTTTACTCAGACGCTAAGGCGGCACCGTCACTGGGTTGGCAGATATTCACTCTGGCCCGAGCGTTTGGTCGTGAAGATGATTTCAGAGTTCTGAACTACATCAAAGGTAATACGTCAGAGGTCAAGGATCCGGCCGTTCGCCGCTCTAACAACGTAAACCTGTTTGCCTACGGCTCTGCCGAATCGGTCACCCAGATCATCATTTCGATCATGCCGCCTGGCGGTCAAGAGAATAAGCTGTTCTCGGAACGAGCGATTGGCTTGATTTCGTCGGTTATGCCAGCGCTGATTGATCTGCGCGATCGCGTAGGGCTATTGATTACGCCTGCCGTTATTCGAAAGTCACTGGAACTGCCGGAAGTAGAGAAGCTGCACAAGCATCCGAGCATCACACGCCAGAGTCGAGAGGCGATCCGCGCGTATCTGGCCTCCCTGCCCGGTTACAACCCGGACCCCGGTAAAAACCGGGATGGAAGCCCGAAAAAGCAGCCAGAAGAAGTCGGGCGCCAGTTTGGTTTTGCCCAAGCGTACTTTACCCGTGCGCTGTCTTCATTAAGTGACACCTACGGCGATATTTATATGACTGGCCGGGGAGAGATTAACTTCCTGGATATGCTAAAACGGCGCAGAACGGGCGTTTGCATGGTGCCGGCTCTCGAGCTCGCACCGGATGAAATGAAAAACCTTTCGAAGATTGTTCTCGCGGCTCAGAAAAACGCGATTTCAACGGGTATTCCTCCGAACATCGAGGGGCGCAAGGCTGACGTGCTAGAGTCTCTGCCTATCACGGCGCCCGTTCCTTATGGAATTATCAATGATGAATTCGCTTTCATGATGGTGGCTGGCTACGCCGTTACCCTGGCACAGGCTCGCTCGTTGTTCACCGCAATAACGATAGCCGGCCAGGATTATGCCGGTATGGCTCGTGAGGACGAAGGCGAGGCCGAGCAGATCATTGAAAACACCAAAACCAAGATCATCATGGCCTCCGAGGGTGTCGGCAAAACCGCAGAGCTGGTGAAGCAGATTGCCGGTGAAGGCATGGCAGCTACCGCTTCCGGTTATGCCCGTGACGAACACTCGATGTCTATGTCCTACACCGACAGTAAATCCGCCAACTTTGAACGTCGCTCACGCGTCGACACAATGGATACCCGGGCCCAGGTGGAAGGTGAAGCGCTCATCTTCTGGCGCGACAAAATTGTACCTGTAGCGATGTTCTATCATGGCATCGACCCGAAATCGACAATCGACCAGTTCACCATCCCGCGCCTACTCAATGTTGATGTCCCAACACGCGGTTACGGCGCTAGACTCAGCCAGCCCAGCTCTCCCTATCGGTCCGCGATTGAAAAAGCTTTGAAGTCCGGCGCACAGCCAAGCAAAGAAGACTTGCAGGTGCCGCCGACAATTCGCCCTCTGGCGAACGCTGGCAAGTATGTTGGTTCTGCCGCACAGAAGCGCAACTTCAGCGCCAGAGACTATGAGCGAGGCCTTTACGGTGGCGTTCTGACCGGTTTTGACAAGTCGCTCGATGAATACATCGATCCGGACAAGCCTCTGGTTCAGGATGCACCGCCAGCACCCAAAACCCCACACAAAGTGAAACCACCGGTTGAAACCGATGAAAAAGGCAAAAAAGGCCGGTCTGGTGGCAGCATGGGAAGCCCACACATTACGCCGGTGGTGGATCCAACGGATGATGTTCAAATTCCCTCAGAAACAACCGATACCGAGGACACAACTGACTGGTCGCAATACGTTACAGACGAGGATCGCCTTGCCGCTGAAGAAGAGGCGTACATGGAACAGCAATACGGTGATTCCGATGATGATACCAGCGTTGAGAACCGCCAGCGCCGTATCGCCGCTGAATTGAGTGGTATCGCAGACAGCCGGGCTAAGAACCTTGTCAGTGGTGCCATGTGGACGCTGGACCCTACGCTATTGCGTCAACGCGTTAATCGAAGCTACACCGAAGAAGAGGAAACGCTGGCCCTGGATGCAGCTCAAAACGCGATGCGTATCGAAAGAGCCACCGGTACCGGCCAGACCGACGCTGAAAATGTAGGCATGGCAACAGCGGGCGCGGTTTTAAAATCCATCGACTACCCACGGAACCGCGCATCGATACCGCAGCAACCGAAAACCGACGAAGAACGCAAAAAGCGCATCGACCGAACCACAGATCTGTTCTCAGACTGGCTCAACGCCAGCGAAGAGCAGGATGACTCTATGGGGCAGGCCTAATGCACAAGAGTCACGTTGCCTACCCAGCGTTTCTGAACAAACGCTGGGTAACCGCCGATGTAGAATATGAAATCGACGGAGGTGAAATCATGCGGCACGGATTCTGCCATGGCATCGCCGGTAACAGTGACTCTCGCAACCCGTTCCCGGAAGGTCATTGGGCCTGGGAAGTGTGGCTGAAAGGTTGGCAAGACGGATCTCATACATACTCAAGACGAATCATCTAGCGAAGCCGCAGGCTGAGTGATGCCAATGCCTGTCGGGCAACGCCCGGCCGGCATACATAGCCAAGGGGCCAAAACTCCGCTCGGTGACTGGCACTTGGTCTGCACATCATCAGAATTTGGGCCGAAATACAGCCCTTTAAATATCACCATCCTCCAAAGCATTTTTATCCGGTTGTAGGTGTGGACTCATCATAAACATTGGCGGGTCGCTTCCGATATTCACTGTGTCTGTTGTCCTCGTTGAAACCCATCACCGAGCATAGACTCTCCAAGGTTTTTCACCCTCACCTTTCAAAGAATATCGCGGTCCCGACAAGTTGAGAGATCATCGATCCTTACATTCCCATGAAGGTTGGTTCGACAGGGTCTCCCTCGGTTTTGGCATGGTTTAACGTGCTACATTGGAATTTGGCACCAAAACCAACAAAGGAGGCACAAA